>Ga0210036_1000526_pt1 | contig 45813 bp, 28 predicted proteins | sample CryGeymeta201515_FD_185469 | JGI IMG/M metagenome (GOLD analysis project Ga0210036, IMG submission 185469) | Groundwater microbial communities from Crystal Geyser aquifers in Utah, USA - Crystal Geyser metaG 2015-15 (SPAdes) (version 2) | ecosystem: Environmental > Aquatic > Deep subsurface >...
GACACTGTAGTTTGGACTTAGTGTTTTTAACCACCTACTTAAGATTAAATTTGCTGCACGTAGCCCCTAGTAGTTATCCTACGGTATCATTTGTAGTCTTATTCTAAGGTGGGTATTATACCAGTACCACGACGACTACTCCTAGTAGTAATACTCTACTACAGTAGCTACTACAGCTACAAAGTACTGTACTGTAGCACTTAGACTAGTATTCTGTTTTACCGGTACGGTAGCTACTACCAGGGGTACAGTAGTAGAGTAGCACTAGCACTACCCGGTACTATTCTTCCCAAAAACATCATACTGTACACAGGAGTAGACAACTCCCTACTCCAGTTTATTTACAGTAATTTCATTTCATTTTGCCCGACAATGGCCGATGCGTCATTGCTTTTTAATTTTTAAATCATAATTGACAAGAAAGCTCACACAGCAGCCACGCAATGCTGATGCCTTCATCTTTATTTCTTTACTGTATCCTGCTCATTGAAGGCCTGTCGCCTTTGCAGTCTGCAGCATTTGTTCCCCAGCAACGATTTCAAGCAGCAGCCACTGTATTTTCGGCGACTGCTCATGCAAACCTCTCTGTCACCAAGACATCCTCGGCAAAATCAAGAATTCAAATTGGCTTGCCTCAACTGTCCGCTTCTGGTGACGATGCTGACAAGAGCACAAGTACGTTTGACGATTACGAAGACATCGGAGGAACAAAGAGAGGTGTCCCACTTGGTGTGTTGGTGCTGTTAATCAGCATATGGGGATTTAGCGTCCCTCCCGAATTCAGGCGGGCTCATTTTTGTTTTTCTGACCGATGCACGCAAAACCGAACGGCTTACATGTGCAACGACTGTGTGACCTTTGGTGAGTGGACTCGGAAAGTTGCCGACTACTACGCAAATGGCGGAGGCATTCAATGGGATTTCTCCATCGACCCTGATTCCAAAATGCGGATCTTCAAGTAGCTAGCCAGAAACCCAGCTTGATAGACCCTAATGATACGGTAAAGCTTTACTTCTTACTTTAAATCTTTGTTGTTCTCGTTTCACTTGAAATGCTGAATTCAAAAACTACCTCATTCATTCATTCGCCTAGTCTAGTCTAGTCTAGTCTACTCGGCTCTTTTCCCATTGTTCACAAAGCTGGTGGTAATATCGATGAAACGATACCGTGCGTCGTTTAGCAGATGGGCAGCATGATCGGCATTCGCTAGAATGCTCCAAGTACGGTCTGATCCTCGTCCCAACTGACAAAAGAGTTCCTGTTGAACATGAAGAGGTGCATAGGGGTCTTGATCACCAGCCACTACCAGCGTAGGGATATGGACCCGAGCTGGATCGCAATTATTGAACTGATACAAGTGTTTCCAAACTGCCTTGATTGGATCACTGACAAGGGCAGCCTCGGCAAAGAGACGAGCAGGTTCGGGAGGAATGGTACCTTGAACAGTGAAATCTTCAATGGCGTCGTTGAAGGAATTGAGAATTTTACTGGCATTTTTTTCGTTTATTCGATAGAGTGGTTCTCTCGGGTATCTCACAAGTGGATCGTATATGGACGCGTACAAAATCAATCTCGATATAATGTCAGGGTGAGCTTGTGCCGCCAATTGTGCCACCAGAGCACCCTGCGACCATCCTAACAAAGCAGGCATTTCCAAGTTACCGCTTTCACTGACATTTGTTATATTCTTAAGCTTGGCGACCACATTGTTTGTTGTAGAGTCCACTTGAAGATGTCGTCCACATTGTCTCTGTGCCATCCACAACAAAACAGTTTCCACATCCCGAACACACCGATAAGGTTCCACATAACCTGTTTCGTCTTTCGGAGTTCCACCAAATCCTCGAAAGTCCATCGTGTACGGTGCCAGTCCTGTGTCCACCAAAGCCTCCATGAGTGATCTTGACTGGTGGGTATCATCGTCATTATCATCGTGATCTGTCTTGATGAGGGGATTTTTGGAAACATCCCCTCCCAGGAGGTGGTACACTGGTACACTGGACCAGGTGCGACCGTGCAACAGTAGAATTGGATGCTTCCCCTCCTTCTGTGCAGCATCGTAATCCAACCCCTTTAATCTGTAAACTGCCAACGGATGGTGATCGCCCAAAGCTGGAACTGAAAAAACATCAAGACCATCGAGCAGTCCGTGGCCTGTTTCTGGGCTATGATAGTCTGCGTTTCCACCTAGATTCGTGTCCAAAATCGAAAGGTTCTCCCGGGCAGCTTTTGATATCTGATTCTCTGGTATAGCAGGATCCAGAGGTGCTTCTTGGATAACATGACTCGAAGTGGAAGGGGGTGCGCTTGTTGTTGCACTGAGAAATCGCCCAGTGGATATCATTTTCGCTGAATTGGCAAATTGTTGTGAATGTCTAGAAAATTTTTTCGAAATGGAGGTTGAATAACTTTGACTGCCATTCTTTTGCTTTGAGCGCTGGCAGATATCAAAGGCCCGGCAGAAGCAAGTCGGGATCCTTCGAACTCCAAAATGAGTTGCCGAGGAAACTGTCATGGTTGTGGCAAGCACTAAAATAATGAGAAACGTTAGAGTCACTTGGACTGGTGAAACCGAAGAATTTTGTTTGGAAACCCGGCACATTCAAAAGCTTCTCGAATCTTGTATTGAGTTATAGTATGAAGAGCTGTTATTGTGAGGCCAGAGGCCAAGACAAAGCCTTGAGTTGTTGCTTCTACTAAAAATAATGGCTTTCAGGTTTGTTTGAAACAAAAATACACGGACTCCTGACGAAGACAGACATTTTGCCCCAACCTTATCTGTCTACAGCCAACTCTCATAGGACTAGACTAGTCTAGTTTGGCATAAAAAGTAAATACTGAGTATAATAGACTGTATTAGAAGTTTCTTTTACTTCAGCTATTTTATAGTATTGGAGAAGCTCGCCAGCTCTTTGCAGGAATGCGTAGTAATTTAATATGTACAGCAGAGGAACACTGATATTGTATCCCCGCGAAGCACCAGTCGCCTACAACAACTTGGCCGAGCTGTACAGCAAAAATCCTGCTAGAATAGGCGCGAACGCAGATACTCCCTGGGCATTCGAAGTAGGTGCTTCTGTGTTTGGCGAAGGAACTGGAATTTCAGTTGGCGCGTCTAATGTCGCTTGAGTATCATATTCTGGAATGGTTTGATTCGTCACCAAAGAATCACCAAAGGCAAGAGCTTCCTGTACCCGTGTCATGTCGAACGCTCCGTCCACGGATCGTTGCACGATGATTCCTTCGTCCCCCGCAAAACCCCACGATGCCAACTGACGTGCCGGAGAAATTGACAGCCGAGCTTCAACAGGATCTGCCGGCATCCATCCAAAACAACCCATCGTCGCCGCAAGTTCGACGGAAGCAGCCCCATCTTGGACAGAAATGGAAAGTGCCGACGGGTTTCCATCTTGACAAATGGGAACAGCCACTGCTCGGTGTACGTTGCTGACATCAGGCAATTCCGGTTTAAAGGCAAAAAATGGGTCTTTAGTCATCGTTTCGGGGGACAAACGGGCGTACAAGCGAGTGAGGTACGGAAATTTTTCCACAAAAGCTTGGGCTTCACGGGAAGGTTCCAGGACTTTTTCTTCTAGTTCTTCAGCAAGCTCAGCCGCATTAAAATTTTCAAGAGAATGTTTCTGCAAAATTGCATCCACAATTGTCAAATTCGGCAAAAATGGCTGAAACATTTGGAAGTCTTCCCATGACGACACGGCGGCGACTTCTTCGGCCGTGAATTGCACGGCAATGGAATCCGTAATTACTGATGTCGTTGGGCCTGCATATTCTGTGACAAACGAATGATTTGCTAATTGCGATGCTGCCAAATCAAAGCGTTCTCTATAATCATCATCGTAGCATCCGGGATTGTTCTGACAGGTTAACCAGTCCACCAGAGTGTCGTCCAATTCCAGCTCGACAAAATTGAGAGGCACGGCTCGGGCCGATCCCAAAATGTACACCTGGATTGGCATGTCGTCTGTAGCAGCAACCGATGTTAACTGGATAGGAACGCACGCCATGGCCATTCTTCCGGCAGTTTCTACTGTCTGCGTGGTTTGTTGTGCTGTTGTATTTTCTGGCATTTCGTACGTCAAAATCAATGGTTGAATATCCCCCGTATCTGCTTCTTTTGTTAATCGGACTGCAACAAAGACATGATCATTGGTAGCATAATAATTTAAAAGAGACGCCGATCCTTCTGGTTGAGCATATCCATTTTCTTCCAACCAGGCCAACACAGAATTGGGATTCTTTTCTTCGGCTTGCAAAATGACAAAGTCATAGGGTCCGACACTTCCCTCATCCAATAAAATGACACCATCATTTTCTTCACTTACATCGTCCGCATCGGACGCAAAGCACTGGACCGGTTCCAGAGCGTTACTGCTGCAGGTAGCGCTGGCTTCATTTTGTATTTCCAGTTCAAAAGTCGGCAAGGACTGTCGAAACAAAGATCGAAAGAGCAAATCCGATCCCACGTCCACAGTACTAGGTTGAAAGGGCAGCGGCAACACCCAACTAAAGGCTTCCGCGGGACCCTCGTATAAAATTTGAACCTGCATAGTCACTACATTGTTTTCGACACCAAAGACAATGGATTCCCCTCGTTGAACGACAGGGCGTTGTGGTTCACAAAAGAGACCCCCACAGGCATTGGCAACACGAGGTAGGAGAAGGAAGAGGAGAGGGAGCGTCGATGTTAGCAACGACTTCCGTGTTGCTGCTGGCATGTTGTTTTGATCCCTTCTTTCGTCTCGTTTTTGTTTATCCGTTCGGAAACTTTGTGATGTTGTGTAAAATAAAAAAACGGATGAACTCTATTAATATTATCCGCATCTGGAAGCTGTAAGAATGGCCATCATCGCTAAAGTTTTCGGAAAAAATAAAAAATGAGAATGCGTACTACCAGTAGGGTCTAGTAGTAGTGCTAGTAGTATTAGGAGGCAGACTACTACTAGCTAGTAGTACTATACGACTACTACTACCAGTACTACTACTACTGCTAGAGGAGTACTTAGTTGACTACCAGGGTAGCTACTGCAGTGCGCGTAGAGGGAGTCATTGTAAGATAGTTCTGACGTCAGGCTCATGATTGGAAAACTAAAACCTCCGATATTTTCATTCGGCCACGACCATTTTCACAACTTCACAACGAACCAACAACAACAACAACCTGTCCATCATAAGTACGCATAATAATTTCATAACAATATCATTATCTGGAGCTAAAAGGCAAAAAGCCCACTGTAGCTAGTCGCCATCCTACTAGTCATCATTCCCCAGAGCAACGCTTTGATTTCCTCTTGCTGTGTCTGAACAGCATTAATCTCCTTGTTGGTATCTCCTTATCATTCGATCCACTGGACAAAGCAGGCTGACTGGCCAATCAAACAACAAACAACAAACAACAAACAACTACTATGGACACATCATCAAGTGCTGCTATAAGTTCCAATAGTACAACATCCATGGCCTCGCGGGATCATGTTTATTGTTTGGAGTTGGCCAAACGCAGCATCGCTCGAGCTGCACTTCATTTGGGTGTTCCTACCATGACGCGCGATGTTTTGGACGTCATGGGCGATGTCCTGTGCCAATACTTGGAACGATTGTCGGCCGTATTGGCCCAGGGTGTGGAATCCTCGGGACGAAGTACCCAGCACGTGAATGCCTTGGACGTATTACAGGCAGTGGAACTGTGTACCAGTCCAGCCGTTAGTTGTGTCCATTTTACCGGCAGTGGGAGACAAAAAGAGGATGGGACGACGACTACGACGACGACAACTGGTACCGGTACTTTGGATACCACTACCATGAATCCTCTGGCTACCAGCAGCACGGATACTGCGGACATGGATAGGACGACCAATGGGGACGACGAGAGAAGCAATGCCGATAATAAGAAAAAACAATGGCAATCGCAGCATCCACCGGGTTCTTGGCAAAGTCTCGCAGCCTTTTGTTTTGGACCCAGCTGGCAGGAGGAACCATCGTCCAAGGAACTGCAAGTAGCACAATTAAAAGCCACTGGTGCCGGAGGCAAGGTGGGACCCTCAGCTACGACGAATCAACAAGAAGAATCTGCCAAGGATGTTCAAGAAGGATGGAGAGCACCTTTTCCCGACGAAGTTTTGCCATTTCCTCTGACCTCAACTATTAGTATGATGTCTTCTCATGGTCATCATCATTCAGTATTAAGTCAGACAGGAACTGCAGGAGCGGTTTATAGTGTACCATCAGGTCGAGTTAGCAATCCTCATCCAATGACACACCAACAAGTTCTGGTGGCTCTGTATGGGAAGGAGCATCCCGATACCTCCAAATCTGCCGCTGATATGATTCGTGGAAAAGACTTGGTGTCAGCGGAAAGGGCCGAAAAAGAACGAAATCAAACGGATACTAATTTAGGCAACATGCCAGCATCGGCATGGGGTGGATTGACACCAGCGATGCCAACAAGCGCTATCAAACCTGCTGCTGCTGATAATGATGATGTCAGAATGGCAGATGTCACCACGACAGATGCAACATCTAGCAAAGCTGGGCACGACTCAACAAAAGTTGCCGGCAACAAACGTAAATCGGAAGCTACTGACAGCAATGGTGGTATAAGTGAAGGTGATCATAAATCAAAAGACGATGTTGCAAATCAAGATTCCACTAAAAAGATTGATGATGCCGACGCAATTGACAAAAATGATGAATCCAAGGGCAATGGTTCCAAGCCCGCCATGAAGAAAGTCAAACTCGAAGACGGTAGCGCAAAGACAACCAAAGAATCGACACCGGCAAAAAAGAAAAGAGTTGCAGACAAGAAAGACAGGGAAGATGAAGCAGCGGCCGAAGTCCAGGCGGTTTCTGTTGCCAAAGACAAGGCCGAAGCAGCGGCCGCTGCGGCTAGAGCTGCCATGCATGAAGGCAGAACCTACAACTATGTTCCAACATTCTATCCACCAATTCCTAACATGTCGTCTCGTCATGATCGAACGCATTTGCGCAAAGTGACCGTTGTGGAATTGAAGGATTCAACTACGTCTTCTAATACTGCCAACGGGGCTGCTGATGGACCCTCGCATTTGACTTCTAAGAATGCTACGACGGCAACAGCACGTACATCGACTGCCAACGCAGTTCAACTACGGTCGGCGTTAGTGCAGTTGGGAACGAGCTACTGGGGGAGTTCTGCGGATGCTTCGGCGGAACCTGCCTCGAATGTTCCCGCGGGACGTGGAAGTGCTGAATCGGCTGTGGCTACTCCTGCAAGTGTACAACTACCGATCGTACCCTTGGGACGAGCAAGTGGATCTCGGGTCAGTCGTATTTTGGAAGGTAGTATGGATGCTGCTGCTATGCAATAGAATTACTGTCGACTAAATAAGGGTGATTATTAGCTCCGTTCAACTTGCAAACTGCTCCAGTAGTTCTATACATGTCCTCTCAGCAATGATTAATTTAAAAAGGACATACGATTATGGTGGAGTTGCGACGGATGAAGGCGACCTGGGTGCCCTGTTGCTGCCTTTGCAGTTGACCTTCTTCACTCCGCAAGTAGCGCAAAAGGCAAAAATGCACAAATTGTCGTTGGACGTGCAGTCATGACAAGTCCAATAGCGGCCCGATCCACACATACCGCAGCAATTCATTCTAGCGTGGACGACATAACCACATGAACACTTCCAAGTCTCAGTTGGAAGTTGTACATGCTCCGGGCAAGTCTCCTGACAAACAGCGGATTTTAGCGATGGTTTATTCGTCTGCTTGAGCATCGCCTGAGAAGCAGCAAGTGCACAAGCTGTTTCTTCTTCGTAAGCTGTTTCTTCTTCGTATCCGCTTGGAAATGCAAAGGAGTATTCAGCCGTGAAGGAGTCTATAGCCGTGAAAGAGTCATCGGACCCAGATAATTCTTTTGGTTTATCCTTGCTCGGAACGAGAAGTGAAGATACTTCTTCAGTTCTGGGTGTTTCAGAGGACAGAGTAGCTTTCGCCTCTACCTTCGGAGAAACATTAGCTTTGACCGTTTCGGCACTCTGAGAGGTCGATTGAACGGGCAAAATCGAAGAGCAAGGCGTCGTCAATGCAGTATTATTCACGTGAGAAGCAGCCATTACAAGTGCATCCAAAGTATTGCTTCCCTGGCGAGATTTCTTTTTTTCCGACTTTATTTTTGTCGGAGTTGCGTGGCCGCTCATAGCTTGATTACTGCTTTTCTTCAATAAGCTAGCACTTTTGTTCCTTGGAGGCGTTTTTTCTTTCAGTAAACACGAAGGTCCCGAGCTGATCTTTCTGGGAGGTAATATCTTAGAACCTGATCGACCCAATGGCTTCCGTTCGGAGGGAGAGGACGAATCAAATGCATTTATGAATTTCGGTTCAAGAAATGACTTAGGACGACCCATTGACATCCTTTGGCGTCCCACCAGATCAGCATTTCCTTCAATCTGTTTGGGATTTTTCTCCTTGGGAAGATGGATAGTATCATGAATGGAAACGTCGTCGACGACGTCGCAATTGTCATCAAACAACATAGTGATGGCAGACATGTCACCTGATGACATTTCCATCTTCTTGATAATGGTCCGTACAGGTGTACAAAAGGCACTCAGATCGGTCGACTTGGACTTAGGTCCTCCGACGAAATTTGAAGTATTGCGGCCTTGACTAATGCTATTCATTCGCTTGTCTCCAGTTCGAAAACTGTCGATTCGGCGAACTTTAGCCTCTATTGGACATTTCTTTTGCGGAAATGGATTTTTTGTTTCCTTTTTACTTTTTCGAAAGTCAATGTCACCCACTGTATCATCAATGGAGACTCCACCCACGCTTCTATTATCTGACGCATCGAGATCCAATGATAGGATCGGGCTCTTTCTGTGGCGACTTGCCACTAAGCGGCATTGGTTTGTACGAGATCTGATATTGTTTGGGGTGAAGGGTCGATTAGTTCTTCTTGAAGAAGCCTCGCGTGGGCTCACTTTAAAGCCTAAACTTGGACTAAGTCGTCGATGCGAAGGTTGTCTGCTCGCCCCACTCTCCGTGCTGTAACAGCGCCGGATAGTACGCCTTTTATTGGGTGTCGAGGATGCACGTTTGGGCGAACGACTTTGTATCCTGCTGCCGGAGCTTAAAGTGCATCCAGGACGCCGACCTTTGGTTGGAGTTGCATCATGTAGCGATTGCGAAAGAGGCATCCGCGCGGAGGGGTGCTTACCTTTGGCAGCAGATGCACCATGCAGCGATTGCGAAAGAGACGTTCGCGCGCCGCGATTTCGGGCTGGAGATGCCCTGTATGGCGATTGCGCAATTGACATTCGCGTGGCACGTCTGTTGGCCGGTGATGAGCCATACTTCGATACCGAAACAGATGCTCGGTCGCAACGGTGTTCTAGTGTTCCGATAGACTGTGATCTTCTTCTTGTTCGAGCTGTCGGATTCCTGAGCGCTGGCGTTGATGGAGAGTTTGTTTGCAATAGCGAGTTTCTCCTGTTCTTTTCCTTATTGGAACCAGAAGTTGTACCGATAGAAGCCATTGGAATATCCGGTGTGGCCTTGGACATGGAGAACATCTTCTTGACGGCCATTGGAGTAGATAAGGCCCCTATGTTGAATTTTCGGCAGGAAGCAGCTCGCTTCATATCTTTCAAACTTTCCGGTATGAACTTTTGGTTCTTGACGGTATGAAGGGTCTGTCGATGCGCGTTGATCGTCTCCATCTTATCACTTTTTTTCTTTCTTCTTGTATTTTTAAGGTATTACTTTTACCAAAATGTGTCAACTTGACGAAGTGCTTTCGAGCGCTTTTGGAAGGTCACTATGAATCCGATTAGGGTCACTAGAATTGATTCGCAATTACTTAATTGTTGGAGAATTTTTCAAACTGAATCGGTTTGAATGTACAAATATGTGTTGAAGAGCTATTATTTTTAAGTCGTGAAATGCTTAAATATCAGGCATTTGTGTCGATTGCTGTCACTCATGTCGACTTTTACTGCATCAAGTCTTATTACTATTCCAGTAAAATGTTGGTACCTGGTACCTGTTACCAGCTTAAGAGCTGCTGAGTGAGTCACATTGCTCAACTTACTACCTGGTACCAGGTACTCTAGTACTAGTACTAGCTACCAGGGTAGTAGTACCAGTACCAGGAACTCCCTCAGTACCAGGTACCCCCTCCCGGCAAAAGTGACGATTACTAACTTCCCGGTACCCCTCCCGGCACTAAAAGTGACGATTACTAACTTCCAGGTACGCCACATGTATTTAAGCAATGACTTGCTTGTACTGGTAGAGCTGTAATACCGTAAGGATCTGGTAGCAAGATTTATTTCTGGCGTTAAGTACTGAGTGTAGTCTAGCCCCACGTGCAAACTACTACCCATGGGTATACTACTCGGAGTAATCTGGCCTCGGAATCCTCCAAACTGCAAAGAGCTGTTATCACCAATCTCGAGATTTTCCCCGTCTCGAATCTTTTCATGCCTAAATTCAAGATTTTGCAAACTCGAGAATATTTGACCATTTGCAGATTTGTTAGTGTATCGCCAATTTCAAGATTTGTTTTTTTCTCGAGAATGTGACTTCAGTTTTCAAGATTATTTCTATGTATATCAACGGAATGAAGAAATGAATGTTGTATTATAATTAGATATCATTGTCTAATATACTCATCAGCAGGTCTTGTACAGAAAATTGGTGGTACATGTACAATCTAGATAATTATAAAATTTTATCATCTCACATTTTTGTGTTTCAGAATTAACATACACCGAAGCTGCTGCTGTACCACGTGTTATAGTTTGAAGCGACAAAGCCGTTTGTTAATCACGCGTCAAACACCGGCGTCTTCTGAATAGAGAAGTAGCTCATCTTAATGATAAAGCCTTATAGCGTACAACCTTTGTCTTCACTACAGGTATTGCTGTCGGCACCTCCTGTCTTAGTGTTCTTCGACCCTGCACTGCTATCACCACGAGCTGAAGAATCCATCCATTCCACCTCAACGCCTTGCTCCTGCACCAATTGTCCAGCTGCTTGTGATTTTTTGGCTTCTCTCTCTCGTCGCAATTCGTAGGGACGTCCTCCTGTTACAGGAGATCGACCACAAGATGCAATTCCCGAGAAAAGAATGATTGCCGCAATAGGATAATAAACAATGTAGGACAATACCAGTTCAACAAAGTAGCTGACAATAAATTCGTAGTCTTGAAATTCCTGTTGGTGCACGACTTGGAATTGCGAATAAACTTGATTGTGACTGTCAGAGATGCTTGGATTTACAACAATGGTGGTAGTAGTGTCAGTAGAATCTGCAGCCAGCGCAGCTCGCAACATAACGGCAAAAGTCGCCACAGCAGTCACTAGCACCGTTGAGAGCATGACCAAAAAAGCACCAGTGACACTGCTTTTACTTGTGTCCTTTCCATCTTTCCTTGCACAGCATTGAAAGGTGGCCAATGACCAAATAGTATTGTCGTAGATTCCGTGGATGAACGCACCAACGGTCCACAAAACAATATTTCCGTTTGTTACACTCAATTTGGAGACGTTTTCGTCGAAGTCCTCGTTCAGGCCAGTGACGGTCAAGTTTGTTTGAAACTCGTAATAGCGCTTATCAAAGGCATCATCCTGAGCAGCAAAGACAAAAGCCAGATAGACTATGTTGGTCAGCGCTAAACCAAAGAGTACACTGCCAAACAAAGTGAGCATTCGAAGTTTCCAGGAAAGTGGATGGTATTTGTGATGCAAGCAGATTCCAACAATAGGGTGATTGTTGGTCAAATATTGCCATAAATCCTGGGTCATATTGTTTCCAGGTAGGTGGTACGCATGTTGAAAGAGAAGACCAGCGATGAGTTGTCGCTCCTCGTCGTCCTCTTGCTTTTCTTCATCGCTATGTTGTTGACTGCCGTCATCAAATGACTCTGTTTCTTTAGTCTTAATCTTCAGATCTCCTGTGCTGCTTTGTTTACTGCTTCTGGTGCTGCTCATCGTGCTCTTTGATAAGTCAAACTTGGCACTTTACTGAATGAATGAAATAATAATAAATAATACTGTAGTAGTACCGTAATGCACACAAAAAGTTTGGAGGTCAAGATGTCAAAATTTGAAACAGTCGACGTATGGTACGGTACCAAGACTGAAAAATATCGTTGTTATCATAAACATACCGTTCCGAGTTTTCATGTGTATCCGACTCTAATAAAAAAACTGCCCATTCTATTGCGATCAAGTTTACAGAACCAGCTGCCTGGGTGGATCAGTGAAGCAATTCGACAGAAAATCAATTTTTGAACAGATTGTGTAGTGTACTGTCAGATACCCGAGTAGATGATAGATGATAGATGATAGATGATAGATGGTCGGGCGGTCGTTTTAGACATCATGGGCTAGACTACTACTTTGTTGCAATAAAAAATTTAAGAAACACCAACTACTTCTCCCCTCACTCCTTCGCGGGCGCGATGACGGCGCTTCGATATCCCAAAGATGTGATGTCAACTGCAGTTTCATTGTAGATCACACATAACACATCACACCGTTGAATATTGTCAGTTGGTTCGTTAAAACACGCAAATCTGAATAACCTCGGAAGATTTTAGCAAAACTCCAATAGTCCCTTATTACAGATTACAGCCATACAAAATCTGGCGCCCGGTACACCCTTCGGTCTGTTTGCTTGGGAAGGTAGAAGTCGCTCTGGTTGTCTTGGTCCCCCCTCGTGATACAAATGAATAAGCATATAACTGCGTTTGCTGCTTTAAGCTTTAAGCAATCCCAGTGAGATTGGTGTGTAGATAAAACAAACGATTTCCGGGAGTGCCCTTCAACCCGTGGCATTCGTCGGGAAGTTCTGGGCTTCTGCTCCTCTGATGACAAACTCCAAATTTCCGTTGGACTATTCTGCTATTCCTGCAAAACAATAATCATAATCAATACAAACACGAATACAAAAAGGGAGAAATCACTTTTTTGTCGCATCATCCGAAAGCACGGGTTGACGCAACATTGGCTATCGGAAAATAGTATTTACGTTGGTTCAACGTTGAGCATACAAACGCTACTACGAAAGCACAGCTGAAAGACTGCGAATTAGCACATTTGCTTCTCAACTCTATTTCGAGCTACACCGCCCTGCAGCACAGGGATTCGTCTACCTGCGAGAGCACTGGCTCTGACTATTATGTCGCTTTGCCCTTGTCTTCGCCATTTTCTGTTCTTGGAGGCAATTTTGGACATGTGGTTACAGCAATCTTATGAAAACGGCACATTCCTAGAAAGAACGTCGGCTCGTCCTCTTTTTGCACGTATGGTTTCTCAATTACGAGATTGACATCATCAATAATAGCACTTACATATCGCTTGACAAGAACAGCCACCGATCGCATGGTGCGATTTGCCATGGGATGGCATTCGAATTCCAAACAAGCACGCAGCTCGACTTGACCCTTTTTGTCAATCTTTGGTGAATGTTTCTTCCAGACTGAGGGCAAGAGTGGCGTCACCAACGGCCAAGTTTTCTTTGCTGAAGCTAGGAACCGTAATCAGTGAGCAGGGCCATCGACAAGATGGGGTATGCATTTTTAAGCGTAAGGTTCGGTATTGGTTTGAAATTGAAGCTACTAGAGGTGATACTTGACTCACCTTGAGTGCAATCGTAGTCACTGGAACTCCGTCCTCCTCTAAAACAGAGTCATAATCTGTGAACCAGTGCGGTATTTCAAGATAAATGCACACGCTTGCACACTGCGTCAAGAGGTTCATGAGGACAGAGGAAGGTGGATCAAGAGCGAGTGATTGGCCATATCGGTCTCTAGACAGTCAGAAAAATATATATCCATTCCACGCAATGTTGCGACCAAATCGCTCTACCCACAAGCACAGCGATTAACGTCTGAATGAACTTGACGTGAAACGAAGCATTATTGTTGTGAAAGTATTTTGCCATGAGAGCATGAAAGCCACCCACGCTGCTGTTGGATACCTATTGGATCAAGACCCCCAAAAATGGACTCGACGATAGCAGACGCCCTAATAGCACCGCGATGCTCGGTCTTTCCCCCTCCCCATCTTGCTTCCCAGAGGAAGCTTCGTTCTGAAGTGGACAGGTAGGTGACATTGCACCTTCAAGCCGCTGCTGCTGTTACTAGTTGGGCAGAATATGGCCCGTAGATTGAAAGATTCGTTGGATACCTCGTGTGCCCGTCCTTTATTATCTACTCGTGCTACTCTTCTAGTAGTCTACTAATAGCTAGTAGTATAAGTAGAAGTACAGGACCATCCTTGATGCTGTACCAGTATGGTAAAATAATTGTTTGGCCCGGATAAGGAGAGAGTCTAGCTAGAGACACCGTCAGGTGCTTTGACGATCCTGAATCTTGATCGCTTCTAAAAAAGTACTGAGCACTTTTTAGCAAAGCATACCAGTTCCAGTTGCAATGCAATTTTATCTACTCAAAGTAGATGTTGAATACTGCGGATGCTATGGATACTCAGTCAACAGTTGCAAAAAAGATGGCTGTTGCAACTTCTAGCGAGCTAGCTACTGTCTGCAATAGATATGGTTCGCAAATGCTGTCGCATTGCTGCTTTGCCTGTCAAATCATTCATCTCTTGATCGTTTTTTCCACTACCATTTTTGGTTTGATTTGCTTCTTTAGGTTTCGGTGGATGGCAGCATTTGGGTTTGGTAGGAGGCGGAGGCGGGCCATCGGAATATCCAACTTTCTCCAGCCACCACTTTGGGTATCCAACCGTCTTTGACATACCATCAGGAAGAGTATTCACAAAACCACTTGCATATTTGAACAAGAGCTCGTCTGAAAGGGACCACAACTTTTCGACCACGGTGGCAATATTTCCTTGGTAGGCTGTATCTATCGCTCGCATGTCCCCATGAGCAGCGTACGCTTCCTCTTGTGCTGCAACCATATTTAGTGATGCCAGTTCCAACTCATTTTGGCGTTGGCGGACGTCTTCAATAGCGTACATCCATTTAAGGTTGGCCACATTGTGAGCAACACAAGCTGCCCAAAAAGCAGAGGCTCGAGAAAACGCACGTTGGTGCCCACTGCGAAAGGACGCTGGAATTTCGGACAATGCCACCAAGAAAGGTGTAAAGATAGTAGCCAGAGCCGACGCTGGACCATACCACAAAACAGCACCAAGTTGAAAATTGGAATGAGATTGGACAATATAGGTATCCGAAGTACGGTACAGACCTATGCTACGTTCCCAATTGCCTTTCATGGAAGCTTCCCCGGCTCCGGCCTTCCAGCGATCGGGCGATCCAAAAGGTCCAGAGGCCAATCCTGTCCCTAGATCAAAGCTCGTATTCTGGTACGTGAACCGATGATAGCGCATCATGTCCAACGAGGTAATTTTATGGTCCGGGGTACACCAAAGTGGATAAACATGATCACTTTGCAAATCGGCATAGTCCGCCGGATATTTCTGGGATGGACACGCCAAATGGTATCCACCCCACATACGACGGCCACTGTAGAATTTGTGAGCATATTCTCCATCGCTGTAAACTTTCGTAAAGTCTAATAATCCATCACTTGGTTTCCACCAACCATAGTCTTGTGCAACTTGATGAACACTTTCCGACATGACCACATTGTCCGTATCGCTGGGGTCCAATTCTCTCAACACAAACATGTTGGCCAGTACGGCAAATCCATTGGAGGGGATTCTTTGTGACGCCCAAATGGCACTTTTTCCCGTAGGATCGGGAAGTATGTGAAAAATCCAGGCCTCATTGGGGTCGGTTACACCCAAGCTTTCGGCGGTTCCTTCGAATTCACCAGCTCCGTAAAACCCGTACTGTACTGCCAAGCTTCCCATCAGCTGCACCGCCTGTCGAGCTGTGGTGGCACGTTCCATGGCAATTTGCGTTAATTGGTCTACGCTCAGCAATGCAGTTCCATTGGGCGCTCCTAACGGCACGGCTCCAAAGACGGCACTGCAGGTACTTTCTCCTATGCCAACTTGGTGTTCGTTTACGGCACCGTAAGTATCTTCCAAATACGCAAAGGTATGATTCACTTGGGGTATATGACCAATGGGTTGAAAGATGTCGGGATTTTCGGCCGTGGGATAGTATTCTGGCACTCCTCGATCGATTCCGACGTACCGGGGATGTGATTCAGGCGAAAAGAAAATGGGACGCTGAATTGTATGAAGGTAGTCGTTGTTGTAGTCTCGAGCCGGAACTTTGACTAATCTTGGATCTGTTTCAAACTCGCCATCATTCGAATGAGTGACCATGACACTTCCATCAATGGTGGCATCTTTGCCAGCTATAAAGACCGTGCATGCCTGTATTGTGGTATGAAAGGTTCCGAGGAGGTGGAGGAGAACTACTACAAAAATAATGGTTTGATAGGATGGCATTGCTCTTGTTCACAGTACGCGAAAGGTAAGTTTTCCGCAAAATATTATTTGAGTTTTCACAACTCGTGCCACTCGATACAGTTTCTCGTACGGTAAGTCGTAAAGGTTTGCAACTGGGACTATTCGTTGAAGTAGACTAGTTTAATTATTATTAGTCTAGCTAGTAGTCGAGTGGTAGTTTAGCTAGTAGTAGTCTAGTGGTGTGATTTTGATGTTTACAACACTCATTATTATTATTTGCTCCTTCTTTGCCCATTGAGTGAATGTGCATCATATTTTGGAGTCCAGCGCTCAACACTACTACTACTAGTACACCACCGTGTTTCAGTCTGCCTGTCTGGCCTTAACATGTAAAAGCCAGCAAATGGCCAGCAACAACAATTAAGCAACGAGCAAGCAACTAAATAATGGTGCAGTCACCAGTCACCGTCGATCCATAGATACGTAGAAGTATTTTTTTGGGGTACCACAGGAACAAGAGCTTAACGATACCAACAATCAACCTAGCTAGCAACAACCAAGCCACAACATCTTATAGGGGTAAAGGGTAAAGTCACTGCCAATCCAATCCAAACAAAAACACAATCCAATCACGCAACAAATAACAGATATTAACAGCAACACAGCAACCAGACACACAACAATGACATTCACCGAAGTTCCCGTCATTTTTCCATCTCATGTGGCTGTACCGCAACGCTATGTGGTATCAGACGTCAACCAGACCATTGTTCGTGTACCGCCTGCATCATCCGATGGAAAGCCACAAACGGTATCATCACAGCAACAGCAGCACCAACAGCAGCACCAACAACAACCGTCACAACCACTCATGATGGATCATAGTGCGGTCCACCGGAGCGGTTCGGCGAGCATGTCATCACTGCAGTTTTCCAACCACAGCAGTGTCATGGTGACCACGGCAGTTCTTCTCCAGGAACCCAACGTTCTGTCTGTATCGCTCTTCTCTAGCCAACAACCGGACATGCCCGTCATGGTCGAATTGGATTTGGCAACAGAATGTCACGTGTACGGCGGTGGACGCCAACATCATCAAAAACATCAACATCATCATCACAGTACGGTCAAAATTCAAGCCTTTGTCCAGTCATCTAGCACTGCTGTTGGTGAAGAGTGTCTTCGCTTGGTTTTGGTGGACGAAAATGCGGTTGTTCTGACGCTACTGTTGCGTTCAGACACCTTGGCGCCGTTTGATGGAGGCACCGATGCAGGTCCAGTCGTTCAGGTCGTCCAAATCCGGGAACTCCTCGGACAGCAACAATCTCTGGCCATGAAGGAAGCCGTAGCGGGATCGCATTTGCACAAGACCATGGTAGCCTTTTATGCACCTCACAAGCTCGTTGTGGCACTCTCGCCGTTGCTGTTGAGCGTTGATTTGAATTCCGAAAAATGTGCCGTTTGGTTGGAATCGCAATGCCTCGAAGAGATGCGAGCACGACAATCGGCGCTCGGGAGTCTTTTCAGCAAGATTTTGGGACCACTGCAAGACACGAGCTCGGTAGATATGCGACCCACTGCAGCGCTGTGTGTTTCAAATCCGACCAATCCACTTTTAGATCCAACCTTTGTTTTTACCATTCACGCTGATGGGCACATGAAGCGATGGTTGGTAGATGATCAGGTACTGTTACCGCTCGAAGTTTGTCCCATTGGAATAGACGATAATGCAACTCTGGCAATGCCTCATCCACGTGATTGGTCCGATGTTTACAATTCGGTCTACCTTTCGGCTCGGTTGTATTCGGAGGTTTATGTCCTTGCGGTAAACATTCAGACGACATCTCATCCTAATTTCGACGCGGAGGAGGCCGTCAATGACGATAGTAGTAGCAGCACCGTGGAATCCAATCCCAATTTGCACCTCACCGTGATCCATGGACAACTGCAAGGACGGACGCGTGATGAAATTGTCATGTCGTCTCAACAACTGCGTGTACCCCGAGACGCCTTGTCGTTGGTGGATATGGACTTTTTGCCTAACCTTAGTAGTTGCAGTCTCATGGCCCTATTTAGATCACAGGACATAAACACCAGGGCAGGAACGACCTGCACTGTCCTCTACCCGCCGAACCTTGTTTCCATTATCAGTACACAACCTGTTGTGGCACTGTCAGATCATTACTTGGATGGAGTAGCCCAGGCGGAACGGGCACGCATCGATGCACTGGTGCTTTGCGATGAACTCGAGGGAATTGCCACCACGGCTGGCACGACTCTCGAAGAAGAACTCCACGATATGGACACGCGCTACATGTCGTATCTATTTCGTCCGGCGTATCCTCGGGGTAACGGGACCGTCACACCACCAACAGCACACGATATTCGTACGGCCTTGCAAAAGGTTATTTTCGGTGGACGCTCGAAGCATAGCAGCTACACCAACACCAGTACCAGCAGCAGCGAGAATTACAAATCCATTGAATTGGAAACACTTCAAGCCATGCAAGAGTGGCGCATCCTGGAGAATCGAAAATTGCAGCAATCCATGTCGCCTGTGAAACCAAAACAGCAGCAGCAACAACAACTAAGTCCTACCATGACTACTGCGTTGCCCGTGGTGCCCGCGGCGGATATTATGCGGCCAGCGGCATCGGCCATGACTATCTACGATAGCTACGTAGAGGCAGGAATGGAGGACGCGCGCGATACAGAAAACGACTACGATGAGGTTATGAATGACCCTGACGAAATTACGGAGTTTGACTTGATGAAGCTGGAACAGGAACGATCTTTGCTTTTGGAAATGCACTCTCGTCGCTGGAAATGTCTTTTATTGGCGATCTGGGAAGAAGAACAAGACTTGCGATCACCGCTGGGACTCTTTCCCATGGAAAGCTCTATGGAAGCCCGCGCGGGTCAAGCAGTGTTCATCCGCTCTGGGTTCACGTCCATTATAGCTCGCGACGATACTTCTACCAACTCGGTCGACTCCACAGATGCTCTCGCAGAGTTTGATGCTGCCGCCATCAAATTAATCAAAGCTATCGAAGCCGATGAAAAGGCTTACAAGAAGCTCTTTTCAACTGAACAACGAATTTGGAATCACATGGTGAAGGCGCAATTGGATGATATGACGCCCTCAGATTTTGCGGAAGAATGTTCTCGCGTGGTGGATTTTGCCTTTGATTCTGCCCGAGGTGCCGTCTTTTCGGTTCAAGAACAGCAACAGCTCGGACGATCCCTCGGTACCATTTCAATTGACGAATATTTCGATTTGCTCCAAGAAACACCCCGTGATCGATCGCTTCCGGGACTGGGCCTTGTCAGTGGTAGGAGTCCTGCATACAACCAAGACGCCTCAAGTGATCCCTCTACGCCTAGAAGCCAGATTGCCAACGAGCAAGTACGACAAGCCGCTTGCGCGTTAACGGTCCGTTGCATTGATTCGAGTCGACGTCTCTTGCTCTCGCGGTACTTGTTAGTATCGTATCTGGTTCGATCGAGTCGAGTCTCTACGGCTGCTTTTTATCTGTACCTCAGATCCATCGCTGTCCTCTGGGCTAGCGCTCAGCGGGTGGCCATGCCAACGGCATTCATGGGTGCCTCTAGGAGCCACTTCGGCGGAGACGAGCGCCCGCTGAAGCGACTTTCCTTTGGCGATAGCACCGCCAGCATTTTGGATAACGGATCTAACACCACTACATGTCTGGACAATTTGCTAATTTTGGAAATTCAGAAGAGAGACAGCTCTTGTCCAGAAAAATCACCTTTGCATCTTATTGTTTCGCTAGGGCGTCAGCTCTTTTGCTCCTCGTTGCGGTCCACCATTCCAACAGCGGCGGATGTGGCCTCAGGAAAATTGTGGAAATTGCTTCCGGAACTGGGGTTTTTACCCCCTTCATCGAAACCTGAAGTTGCCACAGATTACCCGCGCATTGCCTTGCGTCTTGTGGCGCCACTTGTAGCGTTAGCATCTACTCAAGAATCGCCAAATGTGGCCATGGCACGAAGGGAAACACTTGCTGAGTGTCTCCTTGTCGAGTCTCACAAGCAAGTATTAGATTCCGTCAAGTCCTCAATGCGAGTAAAAGCATGCGAGCTTCTGGCATCTCCGAATAGTTCATACGGAAATGCTAACAGCGAGGACGTGCAGAGTGCGTTCCAGACCCTCTGCACCATTGCTTCAGATGGAACGCCCCAGCTCGATGCTAGGGCCATTGACACCCTTGCTCAAAAGCTCCAGCTTATTCTTTACGGCAATGAGACCGAGATTCGTAACGAAGTGCGAAGCTTGGTAAAGATGAAGTCCGTCGTATCGCTCTTTTCGCCTCTACTGATGCAGCATGCGTCATACCAAGCCGACATTGAACACGCTGTAAATTTATTGGCGCCCAAGTTTTTGCGGCTAAGCAATCTTATGCGCCGGGTTGAAATTCTGGAGCATCATGTTGGCAAAAGCGCTGGATCCAACGAGTTAGTCTTGGAATTCATCACCAGTGCTATTCAAGAAGTATCTTCTCTGTTCCCATCAGATCACCGTGCAGAAATGCCAGAGAATTTAATGCTATACGAAAAATTGTTCCACAATGCCATCTCCTTTGGCGAATGGAACAAAGCTTACGACGCTTGCGTGAACAGTCCTTCGGCACTAGAACGACGATTGGGAAATTTCAAACGTTTGGCGAATAGTATGGTTGATGCTGGGGCCTTGAAAGCTTTGTTGGACAAGTGTTCTACGCTAGCATCTTCTGCCATGTTTGGAGAAGAGGAGTGTGTGGATCTCTACGAGATTGCCGTTAACGCGTTGGAGGAAGTATCTGCTCGTGACTTGTATTTGGTGAGAGCGAACTCCGAGAATGCTACCACTGCGGCTCCAGACTACCAAGGTTCCCTATATGCCCTCCACGTATCACGCGGTCAGTGGAAAAGCGCGGCTGAATCCCTTGACATGCGGTTTGTGAATGCCATGCAAGCTTTGGCGAAGGACCCAACCGGAAGCCAACAGGATTCTGGAGCTGCTGTAGTTCGAGACAAGCTGATTGTCGAAGACTTGGTTCTTGCATCAGTGGGAGCCACCAATGCTATTGGTTTGGTAGACGAAATAGGCTCCCACTTTATTGTGTCAGGTGATTGTGGGCATTCTTCTTCCTTGCAAATGCACGCAATGAGAGAATTTGAGGATGCATCAGGACCGAAGAGACAAAGAGACCTCGGGTCGGGCCGAGTCATGAAGGATAACGAAGAACGTTCAAGTCTTCAGCGAATGAATCAATTCATGAACGTTAACGACTTCCGAGGGCGCGCCGCCTGGAGCTTTGTCTTTCGCAGTTTGTGCCTAGATACTACTATTCCATTTGTGGCGGCTAGGGCTGCCTGTATCTCGAAAGGCAATCCCTGCGTCGACAAGCCGGCATTGGACCAACTTACGGAACGTGGCTATTACGTCAGTGCCCTTTTGCTTCTGATGGCGATGACCAAAAGTGTATCGTCCGAGGTGGTAGGCCAAAGCGCATTCCACAATGGCTTGCACTACTTGGTGGAGACAATCTTTGTCCCGCTTTCGCTAGATGGAAGTCCAAAAAAGACCGCAGGGTCATTCGAACGACCGTCATTGTCGCAACTTCGTCGCGCTCTTGACTCGTTTGAGAACCAGTCAGGAATTTCTCCATATGTGATTCACTCTACTTCGACGAACCATTCAAAGGCTCTGGATTATCGCATTCAAGCACTTTCAGATGCTTTCGTGTACAAGCTCACACGATTGCATACCGATGCGGAACACCCGGTAGCACTGGAGGTCGCCAACTATATTCTAAACGCCGGTGATCGCATCACCCAGCTGCCTTGTTGGCTGGAACAATTGTTGTTGGGTAATCTGACCGAGACTGGTGGGCTGTTTGGTGGCCGTCCCAAACCAGGCTGCTCCCGACTCTACAACGGCGATCCCTCGGCATTATTGTCCCTCTACACACGCCAAGGAATGCTATTGGAGGCCTGCAATGTTGTATCTACTGTGCTTTCTGCTAATCACGATTTTAAGAGTCGGGAAGAACGAGCACCAAATAGACTGCCGGAAAAGGGTGATATTGACTTTGTCCCCTACAACAAAATTGATATTCTTTGGAATCTCATGGAGAAGACCATTGCCGTTGGAAATTTGAATTCAGACGAGGAGAGGGCACTACGTAACGCACAAAGCATGGTCAAGCTTGCCTTGGAGAAACATTTCGCGCTCTTGAAAGTAAGTGAGATGGGAATCCGTAGTGCTCGTTCTCTTCAGAGCGGGATTTTTCTTTCGTAGGTAGTAGTGAAAGACATAAGAACAGCCCTCATAATATTCTGAGCGAATTCTGACTTTCTCGCTTTAAGCGCAATGCCAGTTGCCTAGTAGTATCATTGATTCCACATGGAAGTGCTGGCGTGTTCACTATTGCTGCCTTTTTAGAGTTTTGTGCGGACGAGGACCCTGAGTATGAAGGAATATCAGAATGGATGCATGGCGGGTCCCATATTGACATGACGGTGCACCAGGAAATAAAGGTCGCGCCAGTATCGTGTACTGTAGAATCAGGCATCACAGCATTGACGAAGGAGCTGTGCATCTGCAGTCAGGATTGCCTAATGAAAATAAGTAATTCTAATGAAGATTAGAGAAGGAATTACGTCACTACCTTGTTTTATTTACTCCAACTGATTGGTTGGGTGTCGGTACGTAGAGACATTTTTGGAATGGCAAGCGCTCTTCTAACGTCTTGAACACTGCTTTAGAATTGTGAATCGATCCAGCAGGACCGACGTAAAAGTGTCATTGATGAATCCTACAGTATGAGAAATGAGCCACGCTAGACGCTGTAGTGTATTAAATGTCGGGCGCCCACGATGAGGATCGAGAACGCCCCATCTCGAGCCAGCAGTCTAGTATCCCCGATCTCCAATTGCGCCAGAGTGCATTATGGCTTGCTTGCTGCTAGCATCTGGGAGTGCAAAAATTGTCTGCATGGTCAATCCAATTTCTTTACACTTTGCACCATTCAATGCCATAGCCTACACAATAGCCTCATTGATGCGCAAACCACCGCACGCACTCTCACAGTCCAAACCAACAATAACAACACTAATGATATTCATGCTCAAGTGCTCCTTGTTGGGTATGAATGAATGCATGGTGATGCCGGCGATAGTGGTGAAGGCCATCAGCCGCCTTTGCGAAGTTTCGCAGGCTGGATCATCGCTCATTCATCAGGCATTCCTTCGAAGGTATTATTATGTTTGCATTCAAACGCCCCTCCTGAACTTGACAACGGAAGAGATCTAGTAGCAACCTACAGCTTAGGATTAAAAGAATGAATACTTTACACAATTGTAGATACGTGGCACCAGCTGTTGGACAAGAGTCTTACTGTCCTACAAATTCCATTCCTGCTTCTTCAGATTCGCAATCATCTCTTCTACAGCCTGTTTTCCATGAGCCTCCCATTCCTCTCGATTTCTCATGGCGTAGTCCAGGTATTCAGAACTACTAACACCAAAAACACCACACTCTTTCAACTTTTTGGCCAATGGAATGACATAAAAGTCGTAGAATCCAATTTCTCCTTCGTACCAGTAATCACAAGGATTCTTGGCAGCGCGACCTTCTTTGTAGGCCTTGTAGCATTCTTTAAACAGGCGTTCATTCCATTTCTGTATAGGCACATTAATAAAATGATCGAGTGAGAAAATTATATACAAGTCTGATGCTTGCCATAAGCAAAGCAAATGTTGATCACAATACAAACTTACTCTGTAGATATGCCAATGCTGAAACGTATGAGCAACATCACTGGCCTGGATTAAGTGCTCAATAACGATGGTTGCCTTGCGGTCATTTGTGGCTTTCGTATCTTCACAATCACTACTCTCAGCTGGACTGCCTTTTCCATTCTTGTTGAAAGCCTTGTCCCAGCGGTTGTTGCGGAGTTGCTTAAGATCAGGATCACAAATGTCCGTTGCAAGAACAGACTTTGCACGAGAAATGTAAGGCGGTAGTGTGAGTACAAGGTTTGTTGCAAAACAGTTCTTCTGCGAAGTGGTGTGTTGAAGTTACTACGGCAAGACTGACTCACATTGACGACTAGACTCCGGAAACGGCAAAGGCCTGCATTCGTTGTGTATATGGTCTTCCGGAGAGCTGAGTACCTAGGCTTCATCAGCATGTTCCAGCACTGGTCGACTGAATTTTGTTCCGCTATGCTCTTGTTCTTGTACTTTTCAGCATCAGGAGATTGCTCCTCTACCAACTGCGAGTTTGGCACTCCTGGGTGGTCAGCTGTCAAACAAATAAAGACACACAAAAAATGAGTAAAAATGTGCAGCTAGCATATGTGTAAACATCACAGGGGCTTGTCTTACCATCATGAATGAGTGCCGACAGAACACATGAAAACTGAGTAAGCGGGTCTGACGTTATGCCATAAGTGTGATCATGAAGTGCTTGTCCAGATTCTGCAACGGAGATGTCAAAGTCATTTGCACTGGGGGCCACAATACGACCAAGCAGCTTTGTCACACTCATGGTACTAATGTAGCAGTGAAGAGAAGGCAAAAAAGAATAAAAGGCTGAGGATTTTGAAGACAAACAAGTTTCATGTCAAGTTTTGTTGTCATCCCAAAACTTACACATGGGATGCATGCTCAAAGTTATGGAAAGGGTTGTCATTGTACATATCAGCCACCTTGCCGACATAGTCCTGCAATTGCTCGAATACTGCTGCATCAAGCTGGATATTCTCGGCCTGCTCTGCCGCTGTTCTGGAGTAGTTAAATGATGGCAAAGGAATGCTTTCTTGGACTTCGTCTAGGAGTGTTCCCTGGCGAGTCGAGAAGATGCTTTCATTGGCGTCTGTTTTGCGGTTGGGGTCAGCATTGAGAAGACACTGTCGGCGAGCCACAATCTGTTTTAGGAGGCGATGCAAAATGTCAACATTCCATGACACCAGGCGATCCATCTTGGAGGAGTCAATCCTAAACGGTGAAGTCTTGGGGACTCTTTGTGGATTCACGCCGGTGAGGTCACGGTCGTGGTCGTCGTGATCAGAGTCATTATTACAACTGGATCCACTCGTAAACGACTGCGCTTCACTTCCGTGGGACGACGTAGGGTTTAACCAGTATGTCTGCATGGCTCCCTTCCCCTACACAGCGCAACAGAGATAAGAATGAGCTGGACCAATTCTGCTGATTTGGGAACGATAAAATGTGACAAACGCAATTGGCTGCTTACCTTGGCAATGACTTTAGTAGGGCGCATAGATACCCATTGAGACTTTCCGGCTTGTTTTAGGAGATTAGCGGTATCAGATGACAGGTGGATTTGACCTCCCTGACCCGTTGTTTCAATACGAGCTGCTGTGTTGACTGTGTCGCCGAACCTGACAACAAAGAATATATATTAAATGAGGCGAAGTAAGTCGTGCTGCAAAATCAACTTCCAAAATGAGATTTGCATGTTTGTCTAAATCTTACAATTGAAACCTGGCACGTTCCCCTCGGAGCACGCCGCCAGTCACACTCCCACTGCAAGAAGGTATAGATAGGTAAAATGAGCTTCATCGTGTTTCTCAAATGGCGTTCTTGAATACAAAATATCAGCACGAGAAAGCTAACCTATGAATCCCAATTCGAATGTTGAGGTCTCCCGTGTCTGGTCCAAGTTGAATTTCTAGTTTCTTACAGAGAGGACGCATACGCTTCAAACAATCTCTGGCGAACCTTGCCATGACAACAGCATGGTCCTTGCGAGGTTCTGGCAATCCTGTAACTGCCACCTGAGTTTAAAGAAACGACGAAAGGAGAAGCAATGAGGCCAATGCCAGCAATAATTTCGCCGAGATTATCATAGAAAACGAGTGAGGACTTACGTAGCAGTCCCCAACACTGGAACAGAGGAACGGAGAAGAGAAGGTTAGCCATAAAAAATCTACCATACTTGATTGTGATCAGCCGTACACACAGGATCGTGAAATACTACTACTTACGTTTCAACCTTGAACACCTTACGTCTAGTGGCAAGGGTGTCGAACTATGTGAAATGGGAAGGATTGAACAAGGAATGAGGATGGAAGGCGGGAACGCAGGCCGAGTTGTCTGCAAAGATATCTCTCTTAGCCAATCCAGATACGTAACTTACGGCGTGATAGAGAGTTTCCAAAAGCATGAACACTGATTGTGGCTCACGGACACTGGACCAAGCAGTGAATCCTTCAATATCCGCACTGATGAGAAATATGATTCAAAGGCAACATAGGTAAGTACCTGCCTTTGAAAACAAAGTGTGCTCACTATCCAGCTGACGCAAAGCGAACCGACTTACAATAGGACAGAAGTATTCAAGAACAAGTCGGCAATAGGTTTGTTCCGATGGATTACAGCTCGACTGCTAGAGGAAAGGAGGAATGATTCCTGCTGCATGGTACCGAGGAAATCGTGGAGGGTTTCCTGCTTTCCGGGAGAAGCACTGGTAGGGCGACTTGTACTGTCGTCTGCCCCAAAAGATGTCCGTTCTGTAAGACAGAGGCGAGGCGAGTAGGCGGTAGCCTTCTTTGTCAAAATTGACTTGTTTGCAAAAGAATCCTTGTTGACGGATGGGATGCGACCTGCAATCAACACCTCTGCCTGGCGAGAAAATGAGTAGACGAGAATCAATAAAAGAGAAAAGCAGCCAGCAAGTCCAGCCGTGAAAAAGGCGGAGCTCCAGCAAATGTAGGCCACAGCTGAAAGCATCGCCCCCATTCCTGCAACGATGGCCAGGACAATGTTACGTTGCAACTTCAAGTCGTCACTGGTGGAGTTCTTCTTGGCGGCATCGATATCTTCGTCACCCATGATTGTAATATCATCGGGATTTACAGCGCTACTGCTACTGCTGCACATTGAATCGTCGCATGTATCTTCTTGAATCATCATGAGTTCCGTACAGAAAGAATGCAAGAAAATCTTGGAATGTGAGATTGTGAGAGTTTATATTTACGCGTTCCTGGGTACCAGGTAATCCTCTTTTGAAAACAAAGTCTTGATTGTTATTTTTTCGTGTCCTTGTTCGAGTACGTGGAGCATTCTCATGTGGAAACTGACAAGGTTGTGTCTAAATTTGTTGCGTAAAGAATATTGCCCCTTCAGCTCCTTTTCGCTAGTAGCCAAGGAAAGGGCAGTATATGGAGAAGTCACAACTATGTGGAGAAGTCACAATTATCTTCAATAAGTAAAAACAATTTTTTATTGACCAGCAGGTACTACCAGGTACTACTACGTAGTAGTAGTAGACTACCAGGTACGTACTACTTTTCCAAATCTTTGGTCATCAACCAGCATAATTATTTAATTTTGTTTTGGTATCTACTATTGTTTCATTATTACGTACTATTACTTCAACAGCCGCAGAGCACCGTACCTGGCAAGTGCCGTACGGTTCTTGTAGTACCTAGTCGCTTCTGCTAGTACTACTAGATAGTACGTCTTATTTAATTTTTAAATCGAATGTCAGATGCAGTAAAAGATGTAATTATTGATTAAACAAGACCGTGTAAAACAGTTACTTAATTCGTTTCCTTATTTATAGTACGTAAGAGTTGGTCGAAGACCATCCTGAAGAAATAAAAGGTGTGCTACTAGAGTACGGTATCTAGTACGTAGTCTAGATTATTTACCTGGTAGTCTTTTTTTTGCGCGGGTAGTCTTGGAAATCTTGCACAGTAACAAAAGAAGTGATGGAGATGTTCCTTGAACTGATGATAAGGTGCCGGTGGTGATCTTAATAGACTCTGTCTACGTAGCTGACACTGAAGCATACCAGCACGAGCAGGTCCTTTTCATATTATTTTCTATTGAATTTGCAAGGCTCTAGAGAGTATGCAAACTTATATTAATAAGTAAGTTAGGCATAGCAATAGAAAGTTGAATAAAATCTTAAGACTTAAAAGAATATCGCGTTGCTGCGTTGCTGCGCCTGGTCCATTTTAAAGAATACCACTCGTCTGATTCCCACTTGCCGGGGGCCCACTTCCCAACCTATGGCCACCACCAGTGGGAGGAGCATTATCGTTGTTGCTGCTGTTCTTGACATTGTCAACTACATTCGTTACAGATTGTTTCATCCAACTCAAACCATTTTGAATGCCTCGTCCTGCCGCCTGTGCCGCTTCTCCTACTTTTTCTTGGGCAGTAGTAGAACTGCGTCGGCCTCCTGCGGGTGCACCGCTCCCCAATCGATGTCCATCTTCATCGTCTTGTCCTCCATTTTCATTTACTAGTGCTTGACAAGAGGGACACAAATCCTCGTTATTGCCCTTGGCGCTATCCACAGCATCGGCTACGTGATTGCTGGCTTCCCGTCCAGCCCTGGCACCTGCAATCGATCCCACAATGGCACCTCCAATAGCTCCAACAGGACCCAGGACACTGCCCAAAAGTATGCTACCACCCAGACTAGCACCAAGACTACCACCTACACCACCTACTGTGTTGATGGTTTGTCGGTTATCTGGCAGTTGACTGCGGCATCGCGCACAAACTCGGACTCTTCGGGTTTGAACAACCTTCTCTTGCACTGTTTCGTACGGCATCTTTCGTTGTATTGTTGTTCTATATTAGAACTGCGGTTAAAATAACAAATAATAAATACCACCCAGTACAATGTAACGGAAGTGTCGTATTTCGTACTGTTATTGTTGCTGCTGTTGTTTGTTGATTTGATCGGTACCGAGTGGTAAGGTGGATGGGTCGTGCTCAGAATTTTTTGTCCATTTTCATCAAATCTGCGTCCAAGTGCATTCTTGGAAAGTTCATCTTCCACGTGGAATTAAAGGTAAGTCCCTGGCCAACCAAAAAATACGATAGTAGATACTCTACTACTACTAGCTAGTAGCTACTAGCTAGTAGAATGCAAATTATTTTGTTGTTTGACGCATCATCCATCACTCAAAGGCTCCAGGGTAAAAACATTTAATTTAATAATTACTGAGTAATCGCTACGCTACACAGAGTTGGCAGCCAATCACACCTGCCGCAACTAGATGGACCTTCTTGCACATAACTTGAGATTATTTTATCATTTTATAATTGTCATCGAGGATGCATTTCAGGTCCTCATCAAATAGTAGGCTGCAACTTCTGCTGTTGTTGGCAGCTTCCAATCTTACGACCAATATTGCATTTATTCCGTCCTTGGGTATACCCAAGAAACCGTTCCTTCTCGCACCAAAAACAAAAACAAAACAAACAACATCGCACTCTTCTACTACCAGAATATATCAAATAACTCCCGATGGTCGCGCTGATATGGATATCGTCTTTGGATCGGAATACGAAAGCGACCAAAGTTCTAGACCGCAAAAGACGGAATATGGACTGTACGAGGATGATGTCGATGAAGACCAAAGGGATCGGCAAACACGACGAGAAACTGTAGAAGCTCTGATGCGAGAACAGGATGAGGAATTTCGACAAGAGCGCAAATTGCGACAATGGGGGAAATTTGCCAATATTACCAACAAGAAAGATTTGGAACCTTTACTGGCCGAAGAACAAGCAAAAATTGATTTAGGTATGTTCTGGGACAGTAGTATCAGATTAATGTATTTTCATGACTCAAAGCATTTGACTTACTACTACCCATATCTCTCAATCTTGTTTGTATAATCACAGAAAATCAGGCCAAGGCGCAGCTTGCCGCTGCTTCGGGTGTGAGCTTAGAACTATTGGACCCCCTCGACAATCTAGAAGCCACCGGAAACACTGTTTATGATGAAACAGGCAACATTCAAATCAAGGGAGGATCGGGTCAAAGTTCTCTTTGGTATGCCGAAGTCGACGAAGAACTGCAGCAAGAGTGGAATGCTCTGGTCGGCACGGCCAACAATGAAACCAATCAGGTCGAGAACGTTAAAGTTCAGGTCAGCGGGGGGAAAGTTATCAATAAAGAAAGTTTGCACGGTGTGCGTGTCGGAAGCGCGGGAGGTTGGAGCTTGGAAGTATTTCCGGGAGATTTTGTGGTTCATCGGTATGCATTTTTCAGAGTATCGCAACAAGGAATGGGATCGAATTACTTTTGTTACAAAATGTCTCACCTCGACCTTCACCCTGCTCAAAACCATTGTTTCCATTTACAGTAAATACGGCATTGGTCGTTTCGAACAGACGTGTCTGAGACCAAAATCAAAGCTATCGGCAGAAGAAAAGAAAGCCCGCGATGGCAGACGGAGCGAGCTGCTGACTGCAGAGCTTAAAAGGCGGAGCAAGCAAGAGGGTGGCGTCACACCTGACGTTATTCAGGAAATTCGAAGCAAGTTTGGAACGAGTGAGGACACTGATCCGATTTCTAATCCGCAGACGACAGTATTGGAAATAACGTACGCGGATGCTGTAGTACATGTTCCCGTTGATCGTGCTTACCGGCTTAGTCGATATCGTGCTGGTGATTCCGTCGTCAAACCAAAATTGAGTCGAGTTCGTGGAGAAGCGTGGGCTAAGGCCAAAGCAAAAGTTGAAGAAAACACGCTGCAATTAGCTCAAGACGTCCTGGCGCTTTATGCAACTCGAGAAACCCTACAGAGACAACCTTTAGATCCTTCTGTCGAGGATCTTGTGAAGAGATTTGAGGCAACCTTTCCCTATGAACCTACGACTGATCAACATAAGTGTTTTGAAGACGTCGAGAATGATATGGTGTGGCGTTCGCGGCCTATGGATCGTTTGGTGTGTGGAGATGTCGGGTTTGGTAAAACAGAAGTTGCGATTCGAGCTCTTTTTCGAGCAATATCCAACGGCCAACAGGCTGCTCTTTTGGCCCCGACAGGAGTCTTGGCAGCTCAGCATTATAGGAATATTCTCAAGCGAATGGGACCAGGTACTGAATGGAACATTGATGTGTCGTTGCTTCGAGGTGGAATGGGCAGGCATACCAGAGTCGGCAGAGAACTACGCGAGAAAATCGAGAATGGAGACACCCAATTAATTGTAGGGACCCACGCTATCCTTTCGGCTGATCTGAAGTTCAACAATCTTGGCCTGTTAGTAGTAGATGAGGAACAACGATTCGGTGTCAAGCAGAAGGAACGTCTTAAACTTATCTGCGGTGGAGTCGACGTGCTCACTCTCAGTGCCACACCGATTCCTCGTACACTGCAAATGAGTCTCAGTGGTATTCGAGATACGTCCACTATTCGCTCTCCGCCTCCCATGCGTAAGCCTACCAAGACGTTCGTACAACCTTTTTGCGAAGAAGTTATTCGAGAAGCCATCCAAACCGAATTGGAACGAGGAGGCCAGTGTTACTATGTTGTCCCTCGTATTTCAATGCTGTCAGACGCAGAAGATACCATTACGAGATTGTTTCCAGATATTCGGATCATTCAAGCTCATGGCCGTATGAGCAAAAATGGAGCAGAAGAAAACGTAGCTGAATTCGCAGAAGGGAATTACGACGTATTGCTGGCCACTACTGTTATTGAAAATGGTGTGGATATTCCTAGTGTCAATACAATCATTATTCAGAACAGTCAAAGCTTTGGTATGTCGACAATGTACCAGCTGAGGGGCCGTGTAGGACGGTCTGATCGCCAAGCCTATGCATATTTCTTGCACAATGAAGAATCCATCACCGAGGAAGCTTTTTTGAGATTGCAAGCAATTGGGGAGTTAAATGCACTTGGATCTGGATTCGACGTGGCGAACCGCGATTTGGAAATTCGTGGTGCAGGTAGTCTGTTGGGAACAGAGCAATCCGGTATGGCTGCTAGGGTCGGTTTTGATTTGTACATGCGAATGTTGAAGAAGTCCATTCGAAAATTGCGCGGTCTCGACGTACCGCTAGTGCCACGCACAAACTTTCTTGTCTTACCAGATGGAACCTCCGTCGAAAGATTTGATATTCCTGATGATTTTATTGACAACGAAAAGTTACGCCAGGAACAGGAAACAAAGGCCCGTCTTGCAGAAAGTACAGCCGCCTTGGTGAATTTGACTAATTCATGGAAAGAAGAGCTCGGTTCCATCCCAGCGAGTGTCCAGTTCCAGTTGAAGACTATGCATCTTCATGCTTGCACGCGTCGTCTTGGTGTTGATTTGGTAGGTTTGGTTCAGGACGAAGAGAGTCGACAGATAGATTGTGTACTAAGGTCACCTGGGCTCAGACCGAGACACTGGGCAAAAATAGTATCACTCATGCCAAAGGGAATCGCTCCAAAAGGACTGAACGTCGTTTTCCCTCCAAGATTCACAGCAAGCGGAGAGGAAGAGGAGGCAATCGGAGGGAAGAAGATGGATCTTAAAGCGTTATTGACGGATTCTAGCTTGGGCGAAGACAACGACGAAGATGATTGGGATTCGATGGATGAAGAGGAGGTAGAGGCCATGAAGGACATTTCTTCAGCCCTCAATGTCAAGGATATGAACGAGGTAGATATCGATCAGTATCCCCGCTTTGTTATCAAAAACTTTGGAAACGTTGATGCCAAGGCAGTTGACAAGCTCCTAAAAATACTGCTGCCGCTAGCAAAGGTTATTTATGAACAACAAGAGAGTGATAAGGAAAGTGCCAAAGTCGCTGCCGATCTGCGAGAGAAACAGTCACTGCTAAAGACGCAAGCCAAGAAAAATGAGTCTTTGGAGTTAAGACGGCGCGGTTATAATTCCGTACTTTAGAACAACCGGGGTGCTACGGCAGCATTTTGTCTCTGAAAAACTCTAGAAAAATACCCCCTATTTTTGTTTTTATTTGTTCTACCTTGTGGAAGACCAACGCTTCACTCTTCCATCGACTTGGAAGACATCTGAGATTCATCGTCTTCCTCCATGATGAAACTCAGCCCAAAGAGCTCATCATCCTCGTCCATCTCGTCCTCTTCGCTGCAGCATAGACTGATATCGTCGTCGACAAAGTGCTGATCGACATCCAGCAAACTTGCATCGGTTCTTCTTTGGAAATTCAGCCGGGATGCCACGTCTGAGTCCAGTATCAGATAGACATCTGCTGCTGATGTTGGAGATAAAGGCATGAGCGTATCGACAGAAATCTTCATTGAGAAAGCTGACAAAGGAGGTTTTTCTTCAGGAGAAGTCTGCACTTTGATAGAGTCGATGACGGGACTGTCGTCTTGGCAGGACGAAGTATTGGTCGTCATGGTCATATGAGTCATGGTCCTAAAAATTGATAATTTTAGACTATCGGCGTCTGAAAATTTCTTCCAAACGAATTAAAAGTTTAATAGACCCATTTAGTATCACTCTTGGGGAGAGACAAGAAAGTACAATATCCAAATTTGTTTCGCTAGATGACAATAATACTCCGATTAATGGGGCATTCCAAGACGAACTAAATTTGTCAATTTTTGTCCTTTTCCACTCTTGTAAACGATCATTTAGATCTGGTGTGCTTCCAACTAAGACGTCTGTTGAAAATCTTACTAGCTAGCTACTAGAGGAGTAGTAGTACGCACAGAGAGTACTGCTGGTAACAAAGAAGAAATAAACCTAGTTACCAGTAGTTTTTTCGCACCAACAAATTTTGATGGTGTCCCAGTAGCCCAGTCTACTGGCACGGATTAGTTAAGCTACAGAGACTACCACTAGCAACCTTCAATACTCCGAGCATTCGCTAAATCCACACATTTGAAGCAAGCTGTTATTCTCCCCAAATTAGTTTCATCGCAAGAAATGGAAATCGTTTTCTCTGTTGGAAATCCTCTAATAGCCTGTCGTCTATGCACCAATGGGGAGCTCCATAGCGAGAATCAGATTGTTGAAAATTGAAACGCATCTTGCGTACGCAAGTCAAGGCATCTTTTGTTTTTCATCGATTCTTTACCTTGCAGCAAACTAGCCATTCATTGGACTGCTACCATTTAACAGCCCTTATCCGCAGATATATACAAAAAGCAATCGGTCTTCTTTGCCGCAGGGCGTGTATCATCGACGACAATCGGTCATTGATTGTCTCACTGACCAGATAAACGACATTGCGGATTGCGGACTGTCATCAAGACTTACACGAGCGAATCTTGAAGCGGCAAAAATTCTGGAGAAACCAGTCATCCAGGCCAAGGGAACAGCATGGACATCGTACCTCTTATTCGTAAATGGGTGGGGATGTGAATTTGCAGTATTTTGACCTTTGATTTCTATCATAGGCCCATGTATATTCTTTCAAAAACAAAGCCCTGTAGAAAGTGAACTGGAGTCTACACCAGGTTGGTCAAATATTTCCAGTTGCGACAATTATCTCAATTATCAAATATTTCCAGTTATTACTAGTACAACAATTGTCATAGCCTCAACTCTAAAAAAGGAGTGGTTGGCGTAGTTCCGGCCAGGGGCTATTGATTGAAATTATCATTCTTTTTTCAAAAATAACTGGAGTGGCTTGAATGGTGGTCGCTTCTCCCGGCAGCCCCTGGCATTTCGAACATGCACGTGCAGTCATTTTTTTCTTCGGTCGTCAAAACTTGATACAATACGTACCCTGCAGAAGGAGCGGTTAATAATACCTATCAGGTAGTATGTTAAAGCTAGCTATCATAGTAGTACTACACTAGACAGTCTATGCTGAGGAGCGTCTTTTTTTTTTAAACTCAAACAAATGCGATAATTCCTGTGAATCAGCATACCTGGTAATATACAATGCAATGACTGCAGTCATCAGTCATCACCATCCAAGGCGAACTACTGATGATACACTTACTCAGTAACTCGTAGAGTAGACTACCTAGTATCGTCTGCTGCGGGCTCTCGATTCTCGATACCATCACATACAATCAATCGAGTAAGAATAAAAGATCATCCAAACATACTACTACTACGGTTGTATAATCAAACAATACCAGGCAAGTTAGTAAATTCGTCTTAGGAAGTGCTCTAGTAGGCTACAAGGGACTCTTATCGTTGAAGAGACCACAGACCATAGCTACCACCGCGAGCAGGAGCAACAACAACAACTACTACTACAACTGCTTCAAGATCGGGAAGAAGAAGACAGACAAAGCATGACCACACCTCGGCCCTCAGGTGGAGATCAGACGGCCTTTCAACGTGATGATGGCAGCATTAGCGTTGATGACGATGGTGCAGATGTAAGCGCAGGATCGAGTTACTCTTCGAGTAATCCTGGGACGACGACGAACTCGTATTCGCGTGACACCACAGCGGAGGATCCCAGTCTTATTGCTCAAAATCTCTCCAACGAAGAAACAAAAAAGATTTTACGATTGAGAGCCATGGTCATTGTGGTTCTCATCTTAACTGCCGTTGCCGTTTCGAGTGTCGTCTTTGCCGTGACAACGAATGGCGAAACAGTGCAATTTGAAACAACCTGGGAAGGAGCCGCCGATAAAGTTATAGCATCTTTTGAGGAAATTATTGACCGAATGGGATCTGTGGCGGGTATGGGTGTATCTTTCACATCTCATGCGTCCAAGGCTGCCGCTGCTGCAGCAGCTGGAGATTTCCAAGCCTCCAGAAATACTTGGCCGTTTGTGTCATTAGACGATTTCCCTTTCAAGGCGAGAAATGTTCTTCAGCTATCGGGGGCTCTGTTTGTGGGAATGACCCCTCTGGTTGAGGGCCCCAACTTTTTTCTCTGGGATGACTTCGTGCTCCAGCCGGACAATTATGAATGGGTGTAAGTCCCGCCGATTTTAAAGCGAATATTCCAATGGGTTTCTGTGCGTCTTTTTTATAATCTGCGATCTCATGGTGTGTTTCTTCTTCTATTCAATTGAAATTATACAGGACGGAGTCTCTTGGGTATCAGCATGAGATGGGGTACGACTTAAAGTCACAGAAAAGAATTGACGAAAATACTCTGGCTGCTGGACGCTTTGTTGATGTCATGCACTACTTTTCCGAAAATAGTACAGTGCTCCCAGAAACACCCGGCCAGGACTGGTATCTGCCAATGTGGCAGTCCGGACCGTATGTCCAGGAGGGAGTCGTAAATAAAAATATCAAGCGCCACAAGGAAGATGAAGAAATCGCGCTCCATGTCGAACACAGTCAACATGCTGTCGTAGGAGGATTCTTCACAGCCCCTCCCGGAACCACCGCCCACCCCGATCGTGATACAGCATTCCTGGCAACGCTTCGGAGTATCCAGGCAAGACGCCAGACACCCTATCTCGGTGATCCTATGGCCAAAGTGTATGTACCGATTTTTGATAGCTTTGATCGAGCCACGCGCAAGGTGGTTGGTATTGTGAATGCTGTAATACATTGGAAGTCGTATTTTCGCAGAAAGCTGCCAAATAATATTCAAGGGGTACACGTCGTCTTGGAATATGGATGTGGAAGCGGGGGATTTGTACACAAGAAAGTAGATGATTTCCCAAATGAAGAGGATGGACATGATCACAAAGAAAATGACGGTGATGCACATGGTCATGATGGTGAAGCAGAAGCTACTTTAGACGACTCAGAAGCAGCAGATATGTTGAGCGAAGCAATAGAACTAGACGACGAAATGGACGACGCTGATGCGTATTGGGAGTTGCATCCAGGCACATCTACCACCACCACGTCAAATGGCGTACGCCGACAAATGGCTGCAACTGATTCTGTGACACCGATACGGCAATTAAATATGATTGAGATCAGCGACTTTGAGGTTGTGGATGTGACCATTGATTATGGTACCACCGCAGCTAGCCCTACAGAAAGTCCTGTTGCTCCTTCTGGTGAATATATTGACGAAGTCGATGAATTTGAATTTCTGGAAGAGCCTGGCAAAAGTAAGCCCGAGAAATTCGTTCCCGACGAGATGTACGAAAGCCCTCCTGGTGAAGGGGTATTCTTCACGTATGTACTGAATGGTTATGATGCTGAAGTTGTGGGCTTTGGGGACAGGCATGACTCTAAGTTTGATTCATACATGCGCGAGGGTACATTTGCGAAAAACATACTAGTCGACGGGACAGTCTCTGGAGTTTCCGTTGAAGGTGGATGTCCCTACAAGATCTATGTCTACCCGAGTCAAGCATTCTACGACAAGTACATTACCACCACTCCGATTACAATCACATTGACTGTTGTCATTGTGTTTGCGTTTGCTATTATTGTGTTCTTATGCTATAATCGAAACGTGGAGCGACGGCAACAAAAAATCTTTAAACAGGCCACCCAGTCGACTGCCATTGTCTCTTCCATCTTTCCAAAGGTATGTTTTGTCTTTCTTTGTATCTAGTTTACTTCCTAATGCACCATTGTATCCCGATTTGACTTTGTCGATCTATTTCTTTCTCTTTTGAGCAGCACGTCCAAGAACAACTCATGGCAGTCGAAGATGTCAAGGGAGCCACGAAGAAACTTGGTTTTGGCACAAAGTCAAGACTCAAGGGTTTTATGACTGGCGACAGTAACGAAAACGATGCCACTGCGGCTCCCATTGCAGACCTATTTCCACATTGCACCGTTTTTTTCGCGGTATGTTACAATTCATTTTTCAAGAATTTCGCATTTAGTTCCCGTCGCGGCCAGTTGGCTTTACTTACTCTCATTTGCGTCATTTCTTAGGACATTTCAGGATTCACGGCATGGAGCAGTACTCGAGAGCCCTCTCAGGTATGTAATCTATTGTTTGCTGGGTCTATTTCATTCTCGTTTCGTAGGCATGTTATGAGCTTACGTCTAAATTGTTTGTACAGGTTTTCATTCTTCTCCAAACCGTTTTTCAAGCTCTGGATATCATTGCAAAGAGAAGAAAAGTTTTCAAAGGTAAGAAGTTTCGGATTGCCCGTTTCAGCTTACACCGCACCAATTCATTACACTAGTCTCACTCTTCCTATGAATTGTTTCTGTCTCCTAGTTGAGACTATTGGCGACTGCTACATGGCTGTCACAGGATTGCCCGACCCTCAGCCTTTGCATGCCTCCGTCATGACGCGATTTTCCTATGACTGCCTTGTCAAGATGAATGACATCACACGTAAACTAGAGTCTATACTTGGTCCAGACACCACAGACCTGCAACTGCGTATTGGCTTGCATTCAGGCCCCGTAACCGCAGGTGTTCTACGTGGTGAACGCGCCCGCTTCCAGCTCTTTGGGGATACCGTAAACACTGCAAGTCGAATGGAATCCACTGGCATTCCTGGGAAAATTCAAGGTGCGTCGAGGAGTGCAGCATGTGTCGTAAGGGTGATTGTTCTGATGCATCTGCGGTTCCTCATTGATAATTTTTGATAATTTTGCTCGTAATTAAGTCACTGAGGCCACAGCCAATGCCATTCGAGATCACGGCAAAAGTCATTGGCTCACTCTTCGAGAAGACGCAGTAAAAGCAAAAGTATGTCGAATCAATATATCTGCTTTGCTGCATCGGTTAATTTTTGCTCATCCTTGCACACTTATCTTTGGTGGCTTTCATAGGGGAAGGGTGTCATGGTCACCTATTGGGCAAATCCCAAGAACAAGGCAGGTTCCAGCGCTGCTTCTGGAAGTTCCAGCAGGGAAGAAGACGACGATCTTCAGGAATGCAAGAAAGAAGCAAACCCAAGACTCTTCCAGGCACATACCCGTCTTGTAGATTGGATTGTCAAACTTTTGTCGGATGATATCAAAAAGATTGTAAGAACCGTTTTCTGTACAGTGCATAGGCTACCTCTCAGCTTTTCTTATTCTCACAATTTCTTGTTTTTGACGTAGATTCATGCTCGCACAACCAAACCGGATTTCTCCAAACCGCCTCCTACCTACATTCCCGCTGAAGGTGTAACATGCATGGATGAGGTAAAAGAAGTCATCAATATGCCAGAATTTGATGGAAGCACGGCCCAGCAGTCTCGTGACTACAGACAAGTTGTAATTCCAGCTGATATTACTAGTGAACTTGGACATTATGTTTCTGCTGTTGCACGTCTGTATCGCAATAATCCATTTCACAACTTTGGTAAGTTTTTGTTTGTACTATCTCACTGCGTTTCTTTTCCTGTTGTAGAATTTCTGACGCTTGTTGACTCGAACATTGTCTTCGTGTGTTACCAGAACATGCATGCCATGTCACCATGAGTGTCAGCAAGCTCCTTCGGCGCATTGTTTCTCCGGAGTTGGCCGCTGATCAGATGGAAGAGGTTGAAAACGCAGACAAGTTTGAATTACATCTTCATGATTACACTTACGGGATTACCTCGGACCCGCTTGCAATTTTTGCAATGACATTTAGTGCCCTTATCCATGATGGTGCGTAATGTGGTGGGCAAAATATCCTTTATTTTTCTGTTTACACCAGAGAAACAAAGTCTTACGGAATGAAAATTTGTTTTTTCTTCTCTTTCTTCACTGCAGCTGACCACCAGGGAGTTTCCAACGTGCAGCTGGGAAAAGAACATCCTGAAATGGCGGAGAAGTATGACAATAAGAGTTTAGCAGAGCAAAACTCGCTGGATTTGTCTTGGGAAATACTCATGGAGGACCGTTTTGCGAAGCTTCGTTCATTTCTCTTTGTCACCAATGAAGAGCTAATGCGCTTTCGACAGTTGATTGTCAACGTTGTCCTGGCCACCGATATCTTCGACCAAGAACTAAATGCATTGCGAAAGAACAGATGGGCGAAAGCTTTTTCTGGCGAACCAGCTGTGCTGGACGATGATCGAGAAAAAAGTGACTTGCGGGCCACCATAGTCCTTGAGCATATCATCCAGGCCAGTGATGTATCCCACACCATGCAGGTAGGACTTCCCTTGCTTAAAAGAGAAGATGGATGTTTGTGTTTTTCATTTCATTTCTAATTAAGCTTTGTTTGTTTTCTGCATACAACACAGCATTGGCACGTGTACCAGAAATGGAACAAATGTCTTTTCCGGGAATTGCATGAAGCCTTCCTGCATGGCCGTCTTGGCAAGGATCCCGCCACATTCTGGTAAGATGGATTTTGTAAATTCTGTGTTGAATCAAATTAGTTGTTTTATGTACGCAGGTTCCTCACATTTCTTGACCTGCTTATGGTGAATGTGCAGGTACAAGGGTGAAATTGGTTTCTTTGACAATTATATTATCCCCTTGGCCAAGAAGCTGAAGGATTGTGGTGTTTTTGGTGTTAGCAGTGATGAGTACTTAAACTACGCTCTGCAAAACCGCGCAGAATGGGAAGAACGTGGTGAGGATATCGTGGCAGGTTTGATTTCCGAGGTAAAGCTAGAAGAACCAGAGCACTTGGTTGAGGCAAGAGCAGCAATTCGGGAGTCTCTGAACGATGGCCGAGATTTGAAAAAAAAGAAAAACTCGGCCCAGCAAGACGCTGAGAAACAACTAAAAAAAGATGCAAAAGAAAATTCTGATACTCAGCGACAGCACTCTGGTGATGTGCGACGAAGTTCCCTCATCGGAAAGGTGAAAAGAAGAGGCTCCATGTCAAATTCGTCCGATCATAAGGAAGAGAAAGTCAAAAAGAGGCTATCATCGTAAAGACTTGCCTACGCTGGCGTCCACAGTTTGCTTCATGCAAGTCATAGCCAATCCATTATTTATCTTTTTGTAGCATCTTTTACTGGCCAACTACCCGCAATTGGTACACGTGGGCAGAAATTCAAGTCACGGATCTTTTTGCCTTCTTGTACGTTTGGCCTAGCGGATCCGATGATGTTAAACTTTGCAACGATGAAGGAACTATACTTCATAGAAGAATTGCCCCTCTGGGTTTCGCTTTGTTTAGCAACCTTACCAAAAATTGAAAATAAGCCATGTTACTTTCTCCAAAGCTTGTCCATTGGTCCAACGTCCAACTCCCTGGAGAATATTATTGATTTTGAACCAGAGCAAAAAAAAGACTCTGTGTCTGGGCAGTCTGGTTTCAAGGTCCTTTCGAATTCATGACTCGTCTATTTCGTGATTTAAAATTGATTTCGTACCAGCTCGGGTGGGATGACCCAGACGGATGCAGTGTAGACGTAATTTGACACAACCTGACGTACCTGTTGGAACGGTACCAAAATATAAGGCATCTTCTGTCGCAGTGACAGATTCGACAATCTTGGCCTCGCTCAACATCAACAAGCATCGAAACGAAACAGCTTGCAATCCAGATGTTACTATATTTATTATTATTACTATTATTATCATTGTTAATTCATCGAATACACATCAATCAATTCAAAAGATCTACCAGGTAGCAGCTGAACTTTCAATATTTTATAACAGAAGACAAAAAGAAGCAGCCAGTCAATTCACTTTATCTCAAATAATATTCTAATTAAGGCCATGATGTCTCCTTATTACACTGACGAATCTTTTGTTAATCAAAGGATTGATTCCAAACTTTCTTCGGCACCATCGGCAGCAGCAGTGGCACCAGAATATCCTCTACCAACGTACATATCTTCGTCAACGACAGATCTTTTCGATGGTGAACTGGGTGACTACGAACTTAACGGTAGGTTCCATAGCTTTCGTGGTGCATGCTTTTTTGTATTTACGCTACACCTGGCCTTGCTCATCATATCTATTTTGGAATACTCCCCAACTCTACGGTTGCTACTACAACAGAAATTCCTTTGATGTTCGACAATGATATAGATTCCAACCAAGAAATGTCCGCAGAGTTCGAAGAAATGGGCTTTTCGACAGAAGCTGCATCGGTCGGCGACAGCGTCAGCAATGCAAGCTCTTCTGCTACCTGCAGGAAAGATGAAGCTGTCGCAAGTGATCCCAAGTCTGGCAAAACAGCAAAGCGAAGTGCCGCAGAAATTTCTGAAGATGAAGATTCATCATTGGCTTCTTCGCAGGAACGAAAAATGACAAGGAGTATTATTTCTTCGTCGCCTACTGCTAGTTCTATAACGGCGTGTAAATCTTCTCCCTTACTAGCCCCTAAAGCAGCTGCAACAAGAGCCATTGCACCCAAACTCAACGGAAATTCAAAATCCTTCCAAGCCAAAAAAGCAGCTTCCGCTGCAGAATTGGGACGGCAGATTGATACAAGTACAGCTCATGTCAAGGCACTCACGGGAGCCAAAGGTGCTGCCATGTGCTTTGAAATTGTTGCTGGGACGACCCAGGATACAACGATTCCAATTCCCAACCTGGTCTCGACCGACTTGTCTCCTGAGGAAAAGTCCAAATTAAGTCGCGATCGGAATCGCCTTCATGCGCGCAACACACGGATTCGCAAAAAGGCCTACCTGGATGAGCTCAAGAGGACGCTAGACGTACTCGTGGAAGAACGTGACTCTGTCACGTCGGTAAAGACTCGACAAGCACAAGTTAATTCGGAGGAACGAGAGGTTCGATTTAGTGTGATGCAAGAATACTTGCGTTTAAGGGGATCTAATGAGCAGGCTGCAACCGGTCGCTGGAATGCCATTCTGGAGGAGGAAGTATCTATGTGCTTACCGAGCTTGGACTGCAACGACAATGCCAAAGATACAGGAGGAAGCGATTTGACAGTGACAATATTAGGAGTAAAAGAACTGATGAATGAAAGCAACACATTTGCTCAGCGATGGCTGCAGTCTGAGATGGCTATAGAAAAGTCGTCGAGTAATAGTGGAACTACCACAGCTTTGTCCATGGTCTTTCACTGCGATCGCAAAAGTTTCTTGATGGAAGGCACAAGTTGTGTCATGGATTGGACGGCAGAATCTACGGACCCCTCAAAAAAGGTACATATACATTAGACAATCAATGATTTCCGTTGTAATACATGTTTCATGAGTTGATGATATTCTCATCCATGCCACTGTTTCATATCCCCTTTCGTGTTTTTTCCAGAACTTTTTCCTCCATGGCACGTTCCGCGCAGATTTTAACCCACATTCCAACAGACTTCGTAGCATCGATTTGGTCTTTGATAGCAGTCCTTTGCTCGCTAGTGGTGGAAAGTAGAGGCTACCGCAGGGCATTGTCTTTTTAATATTTACTTATTTGACGAATGTACAAATCGTTGCAATTATAACTACAACTGCTTGATGTAGAATTTACATACTTTCGTAAATAACTGTTCTTACTTTATCCAATGAAAGCATCTTCGACACGTTGGTCTTCGTCTTCAAGAGAGCAGTGAAAAGGCTGCTTAGTAATAGTGGGAATATTATGTGTTTAGTAGTTAGTGTTAATCAATATCATCGTCGATTGGCTAAACTTGAACGAATTGTGTGCGCTCTGAGTATGGTCAAATCTTCTGATTTGGATCTCACTGGTTGCCGATCGTGGCAATTGATAGTTGTCTCAGACCTGGATAACACGCGCGTCTTCGATTTAGCAACGAAAGCATGCAACCTTTGCTTTAGTAACTCATTGGTCACCGCACCTTTTCTTTGCAAACCTTCCTTGAGCCGCGCAAACTCGTTGTCGTTCTTGGCAATCGATAAAATGTCGTCAGCTGTATATGAGAGTTTTCGTCGCAACGACCCATACCGAGTGATTCGTCCTTGAGATCGGAAGTCATCAGCATCAAAGGACTCTGTTTTCTTGGCGGTTGAAAAATGGTTTGTTGGTATTGACGAAATCCAGTTGGAACTGACACTATCACGGGCAATTAGATCCTCTTGCTGGGCCATGTTTGCCAAGGGAGCTAAGCTGCATAACCTCTTGCGATGCAATCGTGATTCATGATTGCTAAGCGACCTCAAGCCATCGTCGGATCCATCAGCTTTGAAAGTTCGGCCCATGTAGGTAATTGTTGGTGTCGAGGCAGACGAAAACGGAGACGTGCGTTCTTTTCGAGCGGGCTGTGCCGTAGACTTTGAGAACCACGATTCAAGTGCTGTGGATATTTCAGTCACCACATCCCCGACAATGTGCTCAGTAACAGTCGGTTCCTCTATTTCTGTTCCGTCCTCGCTGTTCAAGCAAAATGAGTCAATGTCACTTTCATTATGCGTAGATGCTGTACTATCCAGTCTTTCCAAAGTGCGTCTAAGGCCAGGAATTTCAACTACACAATCTGCAGAGTCGCCGGCACATTGCGTCATTGTGTTATCCAGAGCTTTCAGAGGTATATCAATTCGACGGTTACTGCTATCTTTGAGGAACTCTTTATATTCTTGTGCTACCTGGGACGAGTATCTTTCCTCGATATTGATGTCTGCTTCGCCTTCAACACCATGATTCTGCATGCAACCATGTTGTGCAAGATAATTTTGACATTTCCTATTTCCACCAGCCTGCATAAGGTTGGTATGCTCTTGTGTCCAACTATCCATCTTGATGGAGCGTACTCGAGAAATGTGGGTCCCCAAGGCTCTGTGTTCACCACTGCAAGTCGCACAGATTAAAATGCCGAATGACACCGATGCCCACTCGGTATCAAAACTTCCACAATCGGCACATCGATCGTTTCCTGGGAGTTCGCTTATCTGCTGGAAAAGCGTCGCATCCATTTCAAAACCACCGACAAAGGTTGTGTTTGCAGCATCTTCCAGGGCCACCTCGAGCACGAGTGACTCGAGCGTCGTCAAGTTATGATTACTGAAGCTACTCAAGGACGATCGGGCGCTACTGGTTCTCTTAATGGCTGTTTTCTCTATCATTTTTGCTACAGGCATGATTATTTGTAACGAACGTTTTGGTTCATGATACGGTAACAGCAAACTCGAATAAAACAGTCAGTTGCTAGTTTATGTTCCACTTTCTACTCGTTAATCGATACCGTCGAACTTAAGTAATTGTTTTCGCAGTACTTAATATCAATGACCGCACTGGCATTTATCTGACATTATTTTCACAATACCACCAGGTACAGTACCAGTACCTACCGCACCGGTAGACGGAAGAGGAGTCGCACCTCTATTGATGAGACAATAGTTTCGAGCATTTTTTGTTTTACAGAGTACGTCTCTCAGTGCAGCAGTGGATGCCAATACACATTAAAAAATAAACATTACCGCTCTGGTCTTTTGACAGTGTCTTTCTCGCTATTTTGGATTACTAGTCTAGCTAGTATGCTAAAGCATAGTAGCGTCCAGTCGCCTGATTCGCATACTGGTACCACTCCGAGGTACTACTTCCGTAGTACCAGGGTACCACGTAGTTTAGTCTATGACATGTGTCAATGTGGATTGGTAGGTCTACTCTCACATCCAAAGACGAAGAGTTTGCCATAGCTTTGATTATCATGATTGAATGGAATAACGAATGAGACGTCAATGATCTGTTCAGTTCATTCTTGTTTCTTTCTTTTTCTTTCTTCTGGGCATCAAGTAGGTCTACCGTAGCTGGTAGTCTACCCTGGTACTGGAGTATGTTTTATCGATCATCCATAGTCCATGAAAATAATAGTGATTGAATAAGAAGGCAACTAGACTACTAGTAGACTACTACGAGCTACGAGTACCAGGTAGACTGCTTTCTCAACCTATCGATAATAATAATATCTGTTACCACCATTCCCGGGATATGGATTTATCCCGGGGCTGTGTTTCCAAATTTCCGGGATATCCATATCCCGGGCTTGTTTGACGCTTTTCGAATCACCAATTCCGGGATATTGGAAAATCATGG
>Ga0210036_1000533_pt1 | contig 45446 bp, 40 predicted proteins | sample CryGeymeta201515_FD_185469 | JGI IMG/M metagenome (GOLD analysis project Ga0210036, IMG submission 185469) | Groundwater microbial communities from Crystal Geyser aquifers in Utah, USA - Crystal Geyser metaG 2015-15 (SPAdes) (version 2) | ecosystem: Environmental > Aquatic > Deep subsurface >...
GTCTGAGCCAGCAGGAAATCGACGATCTGATCAGCCAGCTTTCTGAGCGCGAGATCGCCGATATCAAGTTCGCTCAGGAGCAGGTGCGCAAATTCGCCCAGGCGCAGCGCGACACCATGCTCGATCTCGAGATTGAAACAATTCCGGGAGTCATCCTTGGCCACAAGAACATTCCTGTGCAGTCCGTCGGCTGCTATGTGCCTGGTGGAAAATTCCCGATGGTCGCGTCCGCCCACATGTCCGTGGCCACAGCATCTGTCGCCGGAGTACCGCGGATCATTGCCTGCACGCCTCCGTTTCACGGCAAGCCCAACGCCGCCGTGATTGCCGCCATTCACTTCGGTGGTGCACACGAGATCTATGTTCTCGGTGGCATTCAGGCTGTGGGTGCGATGGCGATCGGCACAGAGACGATCGAACCGGTACACATGCTAGTCGGTCCGGGCAATGTCTTCGTCGCAGAAGCCAAACGCCAGCTTTACGGACGTGTTGGCATTGACCTCTTTGCGGGCCCCACCGAGACCATGGTCATCGCTGATGACACTGTCGACGCTGAGATCTGTGCCACAGATCTTTTGGGACAGGCCGAGCATGGGTATAACTCGCCTGCGGTTTTGGTCACCAACTCGCGTAAATTGGCGGACGAAACATTGAAGGAAATTGATCGCCTACTGGAAATTCTACCCACTGCTGAAACTGCAAGGGTGAGTTGGCAGGACTATGGTGAAGTTATTGTGTGCGATACATACGAGGAGATGCTGGAAGTTGCCAACGACATTGCGTCCGAACATGTGCAAGTCATGACGGACCGTGATGATTGGTTTCTAGACAAGATGCATTCCTATGGAGCCCTGTTCCTCGGTGCTCGCACAAACGTGGCAAATGGAGACAAGGTCATCGGCACCAACCATACATTGCCAACCAAAAAGGCTGGCCGCTACACGGGTGGCCTCTGGGTTGGAAAGTTTCTCAAAACCCACAGCTACCAAAAGGTCCTCACGGACGAAGCCGCAACGCTGATCGGCGAATACGGGTCACGGCTCTGTATGCTGGAGGGCTTCGTCGGACATGCGGAACAGTGTAATGTTCGGGTGCGCCGCTATGGTGGGCTCAATATCCCGTACGGGGAAGCTGCACCCTACCGCGAGGCTGCAGAATGATGACAAAAGCGCCGGACTTCTGTCTCGACGGAAAGAGGGCTTTGGTCACGGGGGCGGGGCGGGGCATAGGCCTCGCCATCGCTCAAGCCTATGCCCACCTTGGTGCCGAGGTCACACTTTGCGCCCGCACTGCGTCTGAAATAGAAGACGTCGCAGATGAATTGCGCAGTGCGGGCCTCAAGGCCGATAGTTTGCAGATGGATGTGACCGATGTTGCCGCGTTCGAAGCCGCAATCGCCGAACGCCAAGCGTTCCATGTCTTCGTGAACAATGCGGGTACAAACCGTCCGAAGCCGCTCTCAGAGGTCACGGAAGACGACTATGACGCAGTCATGGAACTGAACCTCAAGGCTGCGATTTTTTGTGCGCGCGCCGTCACAAGCCGAATGATCGCGGAAAGCGTCCAAGGCTCAGTCATCAACATGTCCTCTCAGATGGGTCATGTCGGTGCGGCAAACCGGACGCTGTATTGTGCGTCGAAATGGGCCTTGGAGGGTTTTACAAAAGCCTTGGCCGTCGAACTTGGAGAGCATCGCATTCGCGTGAACACGATTTGCCCCACCTTCATCGAAACCCCGATGACGCAGCCCTTCTTTGAGGACAAGGCGTTCAGAGATATGGTCGTATCAAAGATCAAATTGGGACGCCTGGGACGTGTCGAAGATGTCACCGGTGCAGCCGTCTTTTTGGCATCCGACGCGTCGTCGCTGATGACAGGTAGCGCGCTGATGCTGGATGGCGGGTGGACGGCCGACTAACGGTGCCCACAGATAAAGTTTCGATGTGTTGGAATAGGCTTGTTTTGCCTGTTAAGCGGCTCTCCGCCTCGCTCGACACGCTAAGATGTACCTCTCGACTGGGGATTGGCCTCCTTCGTCAGATCAAGAGCCATCTCAATGGCCTCCAGCATCGAGTTTGCGCTGGCTCTACCTTTTCCTGCGATGTCGAACGCTGTGCCGTGATCCACGGAGGTCCGCACGATCGGTAGGCCCAAAGTGACATTCACACCAGACAGGGCCGTCCAGTGACCTGTGGCGGGGTCCACCGAGAACCCTAGTAATTTAACTGGGATATGGCCTTGGTCATGGTACATCGCCACGACGGCGTCATAGGCGCGGCCTCGTAACTTGACGAATACGGTGTCCCCGGGGATCGGCCCACTGATTTTCCACCCACGGCCTTGCAGATCCGCAATAAGCGGGGCGGTCACGTCTATGTCATGCCTGCCGAAAATACCCCCTTCGCCGGCGTGCGGGTTTAGTGCCGCAACGGCGATACGAGGCTCTTCAATACCCATTTGCTTCAGCGCATTGCGCGTGAGCTCGATCACTCGTTGGATCCGCTCCTTCGTCAAGCGTCGCGGCACGTCTTCCAACGCTACGTGCGTGGTCGCATGCGAGACACGAAAATCGCTATGTGCAAGCATCATTGCGCTGTCGCGTGCACCAGTCAGCTTGGCGAGAAGCTCGGTATGTCCAGCAAAGTCATATCCAGCAAGGTTCAATGCCTCCTTGTTGAGAGGTGCTGTCACGATGGCCTGTGCCAAACCCTTCATCACGAAGTCAGTGGCCTTCACCACAGCATCATAGGCCTGGCGTCCACCTTCTGCGGTGACCTCACCAACACGTATAGGGCCCTGAGGCGCGCAGGTCCGTAGAATTCTCACAGGAGCCTCGTCCGCGCCGAGATCCGGCAGTGGAAAAGTCAGACCCAGATCTTGAGCTGCGGCCTTCAAAATTACAGGGTCGCCAACCAACACCAGCTTCAAATCTTTGCCCAAGCGAGGCCCAAGCTGGCGCACTGCCTTCATGGTAATTTCTGGGCCAATCCCTGCTGGATCACCCGTTGAGATCGCGATGGTTGGTGTGGTCACGTGTCGTTCCTCTGTCCGGCGCCGCAGACGGCACATTTGCCAGGTGTCATGCTGGCCTCTCAGGGGAATGCGGAGGCAACCATTAATTGGATGACGTCGCATGGACCCCTGCCTAGGGTCACTTCACATTGCGTCATAGTCAATCGTATTCGCTCAAAATATTTCAAATCTAGTCAAATTGCATTGGCAGCTTGAGAGCGCGTCTGTAGGCTCAAATTTCATCATACTGCGGAGAAGCACAGCATGTTGGTAGCGGAGCGACACAATCACATCATAACGGCGGTCCGATCCAAAGGCTCCGCATCAATATCAGAATTAGCCGACGATCTTGAGGTTTCGGTCTCGACTCTAAGACGCGACCTAGACTTTCTAAGCGATGCGGGGCTCTTGCAGCGGACACGCGGTGGCGCAGTATCACATGTCCCAGCATCAAAGACTTTTGAGCCTCCTGCGAGTGTCTCAGGTGTGCTGGCATCCGCTGAAAAGCGCGCTATCGGCCAATACGCCGCACAACAGATCAAATCAGGTCAAACTGTCTTGTTCGATAGCGGCACCACCACGGTTGAAGCCGCGCGGGCAGCTGTCGCGCTCCATCTGCAATTTACTGCAATAACGAACGATCTGCAGATCGCAGCACTGCTCAGCATGGAACCTGGCATCGATGTGATTGTCCCAGGGGGTATGGTTCGGTCAGGCACGCCAACGATATTGGGCAGCACGACACAGGACTTCATGTTGCGATTGTCGGTGGACCTGTTGATGCTTGGAGCACATGGCGCCCATGACGGGAGATTGTCAGACACGTCGATTGAACTGGCCAATTTGAAGCGCTGCATGATCACTATTTCGGAGATCCGCTTGCTGCTCGTCGACAGTGGCAAGTTTGAGCGCTGCGCCTTTGCGGTTTTTGGGAATGTTTCAGACTTCGATCAGGTCATTACCGACGACGCATTGTCTCCGGAGGCGACGGCGTCGATGGTGGCCCAGCCGGTCAAGGTTGTGCGCGTATCCACAACTGCGCGTCGAGCATCATAATGCCGTCGCATGTGACGATCGTGGCGGACGATCTAACAGGGGCCTTGGATGCCGCGGCACCCTTGGCGCAGAGAAATGCGCCAATTGTGGTGTCGATGACGGAGGTCGCAGCCAGTCGCCTTTCGGTGAGCACCGAGACCCGCGATGGCCTTTCTGGGGAAGAGGCCGCGCGCCGCGTGGCGAAATTTGTCGCGGCCCGGCAGGACCGGATAGGTCAATCTGGGCTTTGGATCAAAAAGATCGACAGCATGTTGCGCGGTCCTTGGGCCGCAGAGACAGCAGCAGCCGCGACGGGTTTTGACCGCATCGTCGTCGCTCCGGCCTTCCCAGAAATGGGACGGCGCACGGTAAATGGCCGCCAGAAAGCGCTCAGTGCAGACATTAAGTGGCTTGACGTCGGAGAGCCGATTGCAACGTCGCTTCAGCGTGCGGGCCTTAACTCTGTACCTTGGCGTACCGACGAAGCACCGCCCGAGGCGCGGATACTCGTGGCTGATGCCATGACGCCTGAACACCTTGATCGGGTGGCCCAATCATTGGCATCTTGCGCTTCAGTGCTCTGGGTTGGCAGTGGTGGGGTGGCGGAGGCGCTGGCAAGCAGGGCGCCATTTATCCCAGCACCAATCCCCGACCTGTTTCTCATTGGCACTCGGCATGCAGTAACAAAGCATCAAACAGAACGCTTGGAAGCGCGTTGCGCTTGGGCGCATGTGGTTGACCCTGCGCGGGATGTGGTTGGCGGGGAGGGGGCGGCGGCAGCTCTCAACAATGCCATCGCAGGGCTGTTGGGGGGGCCTATGCCGGTCTGTGTTTTCGTGACCGGGGGGGCGACTCTCGCGCGGCTGACAAGGCTGGCTGCAGTCGATCAGCTACACACCGTTGGGCGCATCGCACCTGGGCTTCCTATCAGCTTCATCCGTGGCGGCGCTTGGCACGGCGTCACGGTCATTTCGAAATCTGGTGGCTTTGGCGATCCTGATCTGCTGGTTCGTCTTGCCTTGAGTAAAGGTGGTCAGTAACGGGGTTGCGCATCTTGCGTAAGTTGATCTGTGATTTCACTTAATCTCGGGCACGCATTTCACGGTAACCACGCCATTGTGACCTGCCCCCCAAAAACCGGGCCATTCAAAAGGAGAGTTTGTTCTTGTAACGTTCGTCAGAACAAGGAGAACAGACGATGCGCAAATCACGTTTAACCGAAGAACAGATCTTGGGGATTTTGCAGGAGTATGCGGCCGGGGCGAAGGTTTCGGAATTGTGCCGCAAGCACGGCATGTCGGATGCGACCCTCTATAAGTGGAAGAGCAAGTATGGCGGCATGCAGGTTTCCGAGCTGCGCAGGTTGAAGGATCTGGAAGCAGAGAATGGCGAGCTGAAGCGCCTTCTGGCAGATGCCATGCTCGATAACGCGGGTCTGAAAGGACTTCTGGCAAAAAACTTCTGACGCCTGCACGCCGCCGGGATGCCGTCGCTATGGGCAGACAACTAATGGCGATACATGTAATGGCGATACATGGAAAATCGTTTCGTTCCGATATCCTGTTCCATGTGCTGTCAGGGCGTCGCGAAAGATTTCAAGCTTTAGCTTCAGGGAATATGATCCCCGGAATTTCGCGCGACGATATACTTAGCCTGCGCATAAAACTTCCCACCCTCCCCGAACAGCAGAAAATCGCGGCGGTTTTGGGGGCGGTGGATGCCAAGCTTGCGGCGCTGGCGGCCAGGCAGGCGGTGCTGGTGCGGTTCAAGGCCGGGCTGATGCAAAAGCTGTTCAGCCAGCAGCTTCGGTTTACGCGGGATGACGGGACGGCTTTTCCAGATTGGGAGGAAAAGCGGCTGGGGGAGGTGGGCTCATTCAAGTCAGGCATCGGGTTTTCAGAAGATGAACAAGGCGGAATGGACGGAACGCCGCTTTATAAGGTTTCCGACATGAACCTAGCAGGCAACGAGCATCAAATGGTGCGGGCCCACAACTACGTAACACTGGATCAGATCGAGAGGCTGAAGTTTAAGCCAATTCGTCCTGCGTCATTAATCTTCGCAAAAGTAGGGGCAGCAATTTTTCTCGAAAGAATGCGCAGGGCCGAGAATTTTCTTATATATAACAATATGATGTCGCTCACCCCCAACGTCTCAATCAGCATTGGGTTTTCGGTTTACTTGTTTGCGATAACCCGCCTGTCTAAATTTGCGCAGGTCGGCGCGCTACCTTCATATAATGCGGGTGATGATGCTGCCCTTAAGGTGTCAGTTCCCCACCCCGACGAACAACAAAAAATCGCCAACGCCCTCTCTGCGATGGATGCCAAGATTCAGGCGGTGGCGGATCAGGTGACCAAGCTCCAGACCTTCAAGAAGGGTCTGTTGCAGCAGATGTTCGTGTAGCCTTGGCGACCCGCGCGGCGTGGTCTTGACATTTTGCAGTATTTTGCCATATAACTGCCATATGCCACAGGAGGGCACGCCATGCCACAGCTCCACCTGATCGAACAGCCCAAGGTTCCACCGGTGCCGCAGTTCACCCCGGCCGAAGTGCAGGCGATGCAGCGCGCATTCGTTAACCTGGCCGCGCGGTGGCAGATCACCGACGAACAGGCGGCGGTGCTGATGGGCGATATCTCGGTGCGCACCTTCCGGCGCTGGAAGGCGGGCGATCTGGGCCGCGCCGGTGTCGATACCGCAGCGCGCCTGTCAAACCTGATGGGCATCCACAAGGCCTTGCGCCTGTTGTTCAAGGAACCTGCCCGCGGCTATGGCTGGATCAAGCGGGCCAATGACGCCTTTGGCGGGGCCCCGGCGCTTGAGGTGATGCTGAGGGGGCAGTTGACCGACATCATGCGCGTGCGCCGTTACCTTGACGCGATGCGCGCCCCGTGGTGACAGAACTGCCCGCGCCACCGCTGGCCCGCGTGACATGGGACCGCTATCACCGGCTGATCAATTCCGCCTGGCCGCCGATTGATCTGTTCGAAGATATCTCTGACCCCGCCGACTGGCTGCTGATCGGCGCGGGCGAGGGCAAGACCAACCCGCGGCTTGCCGCCACCATCGGCAACCTTGATCTGGTGCCACCGGCGCGGCGGGTTGGCGGGCCGGGCGCGTCCTATGTCATGGCCTCATTCACCCACATCAGCCCCGACCATCACGGGCGGTTTCATGATGGCAGCTTTGGCGCGTTCTACGCGGGCGACAGCTTCGAGACAGCCTTGTTCGAGACGGTGCATCACACGCAGATTTTCTGCGCCATGACGGCAGAGGTGCCCGGCTGGATCGCCGACAAGCGCGAACTGGTCGGGCGCATTGACGCGCAGCTGACCGACATTCGCGCGGGGTTTCCCGCGCTGCTGGACCCCGACGATTATTCCGCCTCGCAGGCGTTTGCGCGCCGCGTGAAGGCCGCTGGATCAGATGGCATCGTCTATCCTTCGGTGCGCAACCCCGGCGGCACCTGTTTTGCGGTCTTTTACCCCGATGTCATGGACGTCCCTGTTCAGGGGCGGCACATCAGTTATCACTGGGACGGCACCCGGATCGACATGATCAAGGATCTGGCCGCCTCTGCCGTCTATTCGATTTCACCATAGGGTGTTTTTGATGATCCAATCCGAAGCCCAGCTTGAAACGGGTCTGATCAAACGGCTGCACAGCCTTGGCTGGGAACCTGTGACCATCACCGACGGCGCTGGGCTGCGCGCGAACCTGAAGGCGCAACTGGAGGCACAGAACGGCGTTTTTCTGTCGGAGGCCGAATTCACCCGCGTGCTGAACCACCTCGACAAGGGCAATGTGTTCGACAAGGCCAAAATCCTGCGCGACCGCATGGCCCTGCCCCGCGACGATGGCACCACCGTGTGTATCCAGTTCCTGAACACCGAAGAATGGTGCCGCAACCGCTATCAGGTCACGTCGCAGGTCACGCAAGTTGGCAGCTAAAAGAACCGCTATGACGTGACGCTGCTGATCAACGGCCTGCCGCTGATCCAGGTGGAGTTGAAGCGCCGCGGCATGGAGCTGAAAGAGGCGTTCAACCAGGTCAACCGCTACCAGCGCCATTCCTATTGGTCGGACCACGGGCTGTTTCAGTAGTTGTGACCTTTGATGACGGGTTGGGCGGGATATGACGAGAAGACCCGATCGCGTCGTCGATTCAAATGGCACGGAACTGCCTGACGCATATGCGGCATTGCTCACACCGCATATCACCAGAGCGGATATTCATTGCCAGGGGCAGAAGAGATAGATCATGAAACTGGTGCGGGACACGAAGACCTTGTAACAGAAGGCGATCTCTTCGCTGAAGACCAGTATGTCCGCCTTCAATAGCTACGATGATGACGGCCGCGTCACGACAGTTCTCCTCCACGCGCAGCATGCCTGCGAGATGCTGTTAAAAGCCATTTTGGCTCAAAACAAAGAACCGATCTTCGATAAGAAAACTGGGAAATCGATCGGATTTGAGCGCTGCCTTGGCATTTGCGCGGCGAAATACGATTTATCTGAGCAAGAGGCAGGTGTGATGCGTGCAATCGACCAACTACGCGATGCCGCTCAGCATTGGTTCGTATTCGTGGCGGAAGATATCCTCTACCTGAACATCCGTGCTCTGATCACCGCTTTCGACGAATATATGAAGCGGCGGCTTGATGATGAGCTCTCGGCTCATATTCCTCCCCGGGTTCTTCCAGTATCGACCATACCGCCCGGCGACTTCGAGTTCTTAGTTGATCGCGAGTATCATGTAATAGCCGATCTCCTTCAGGGTGCCGACAAGGCCCCAGTTGATCTCGTCGGGGTGAGTGCCGAAATGGTCGTCGCTGAGGGACTTCAGGCGCTCCAGCATCACGTCGGTCTCGGCCTCGACGGCCATGAATACGTCGAGGGCTTTGGAATTTTCGGTGGCGCGGCGGGTGGTCATGGCGTGGTCTCCGGGGCTGAGTTGCATCGCTCTGGTGCAATTGCCATCACTCCGGCGGGGCGCTGAGTGTAGGCACTTGCATGCAATGCCAGTGATTCTCCAGCCAGGCGTTCAACACCCAGTTGAGCCTCAGTTTCTTCGGAAAGTCGCAGTTCCGATGCATGAGCCCGAGGAGGTAGGGCCTCTTGTGCAAATCGCTCAAAAGACAGGTTCAGGAGTGTTCTGATCTCCGGCTGCGGAATCTTCTTGAAGGCGATTCAAGGCAAACCTGCCAAACTGAATGGGCATTTGCCGGTTTCCAAGCAAACGCAGGCGGACTAGATTATGAAAGTGATGAAATGGAAACGCGCACATGAAACCTGACCACATTGCGGTTGCCAGACACTCCATGTTGCTTGTCGCGGCACCCGAAGCTGTGGTGCAAAGCGTGCTGGCCTCGGCCCGTCTGAGGGAATTTGACCGGGGCGGCACAATTTTCCTGCAGGGGGAACGCGCCACAGCGATCTACATCGTCGCCGAAGGCTGGGTGAAGTTGTACCGGATCGCGCCCAACGGGGCCGAGGCCGTGGTAGGAGTCTTCACCAAGGGCCGCAGCTTTGGCGAGGCGGTGGCCTTCCGCCACGACGTCTATCCCGTTTCGGCCGAGGCTGTCACCGATTGCAGCCTGATCCGTATCGAGGCGGAGGCGTTCTTGCGGCTGCTGCGCGACAACCCTGAAGTGGCGATCATGATGCTGTCGGCCACTTATGTGCATCTGCAATCGCTGGTCATGCAGGTCGAGGCGTTGAAGGCACAAACCGGGGCGCAGCGGGTGGCTGAGTTTCTGCTGGAGCTTGCGCCCTGCAAGGTTGGGGCGTGCGAGGTGGTACTTCCGTATGACAAGGTGCTGATCGCGGGTCGCCTTGGCATGAAGCCGGAAAGCCTGAGCCGCGCTTTTGCACGGCTGCGCGATCAGGGCGTGACGATTCGCCAGAACAATGCCGCCATCGAGGACGTCGTCGCGCTGCGGGCGTTTGCCGACGAAGACCCCGCTGCCGCGTGGGCGCGCTAATGCTGGAGCGTGCCTTCGCCCTGATCGATGCCGCAAATGTCGCCGACCCGACGGTTGAAGACGCCACATCCGCTGCCCTTCTGTATGGCCAGCGGATGAGCGCCGAGTTGGACCGCCTGTTTCCTAAGGCGTCGGATGTGCTGCGCATCGCGACACGCGGCCAGCATGTTGAACGCTGGCTGTTGCCACGGGCCGACTTCCCCGAAGGCCGCGAAGGCTATCTGGCCTGGCGGCGCGAACAGGCCCGGCGTCATGCTGTGCGGATCAGTGGCATGATGGCCGAGGCGGGCTATGACATCGACGCGCAAGACCGGGTGGGCGTGCTCTTGCGGAAGGAAGGCCTCAAGCGCGACGCAGAGGTGCAGGCTTTGGAGGATGTGATCTGCTTTGTGTTCCTGCGTTGGTATTTCCAGCCCTTTGCCGGGAAACATGCGCCCGATGCCCTGTTGAAGATCGTCGAGAAAACCGCGCGCAAGATGTCGGACGCGGGACGGGCGCGGGCGCTGGCCGAGTTTGGCCTGCCCGAACCATTTGCCGCCGCCTTCCGCATCTAAGGCGCGGGCGACACACCGATCATCGGCGCGTGCAAGAGCCAAAGCCCGGCCCAGACGGCCAGCCACAGGGCCGCGTGCCACAGGGAGGGGCTTGTCGCAGGCTTCCAGCGGCCGGTCAACAGGGCCGCAAACGGGATCAGACTGGTGCGGGCCGTCAGCCGCTGCCACTCTGCCGCGCCCATCGCGCGGGCGCGGCGACCTTCGACGATCCTCATGCCCAGAAAGGAAAACACCGCAAAGCTGCCGAACAACAGGCCATGCGCCAGATCGCCATTTGCCAGCAGATGAGCCCCCGACCACAGCGCCATCCCCCACAGCAGCGGTTGCCGGGTCAGCCCGGCGATGCCTGGGCGGGCGGGGTCGAAGCCGTTGGCACGGCCTTCAAACGCAAAGGGATTGGGCGCTGCGGTGCCAAACACGATCAGCGCCAGTGCCATCGGCATCACGATGTTGACCGCCCAGCGGTGCCAGATTTGATGGTCCCACAACCCGACATAGGGCGCGCGACCCGCCGCCACGATCACCCAGGCCAGTAGCGCGGTCGAGATCAGGCTGAACGCCACCATATAGCCGCGCAGGCCAAGGGCGGCGGTCAGCGGGGCCTTGACCCCGATCAGCGCCGGAATCCGGTGCGAGATCAGAAACAGGCCCAAGGCCACCGTAAACTCGATCCAACCCATGTGCTACCACGCCACTGCCAGTCCCAGCATGGCGATCATTGTCATGCCCAACAGAGTGTCAAACCCGCGTAGCAGGCTCGGGATGCGGCCAAGTTTCAGGTAGGTTTTCAGGATCAGATGTGCCTTGATCCACGCCAACAGCAAAATTGCGCCCATCGCCAGTTGCCCGGCTTGTCCGGCGTTGACCACCGCCGCAAGCACGGTTGATGCCAGCGACAGGCCAATCAGAACGCCCCATGTTCGCGTCAGGGTCATTTCAGCGCACCAGATAGATGACGGGAAACAGGATGACCCAGACCAGATCGACCATATGCCAGAAGGCCACGCCGTTTTCGGTGGCATAGGGTGTGGGCCGTATCGCCAGAAAGCCAAGGATGACCACGCCTGCAAGCACATGGGCGGCGTGAAAGCCGGTGAGCAGATAGTAAAATGTAAAGAACGGGTGGGTTTCGGTGGTGATGCCCTTCCAGAAAAGGCCGGCGAATTCGCTGGCCTTCATGACCAGAAACCCCAGTCCAAGGGCCACCGATGCCAGCAGATTTTGCCGCGCAGCCCCTGCGTTCTGGGCATGGGCGGCAGCCGACCCGCGCGCGGCCAGCCACCCCGAGGTAATCAGGATCAGCGTGTTGATCCCTGCCCCCACGCGGTGCAACTGATCCTGCGCCAGGGCAAAGCCCGCAGGATCGGTCAGCCGCACCGCCAGAAAGGCCAAAAGCCCCGCGCCGAACACCAGCAGTTCCGACACGATCAGCACCCAGATCATCAGATCACCGGGCAGATCGACAAACGAGCCAGAGGTATCGGTCATGCGCCGACCAAGTGGCGGTAAATCTCGGGCAGGGCCCGGGTCAACTTTTCGGGGTTGGGGATCAGGGCAAAGCCGCCCTGCCCGAAGATCCGCGGAAACCAGCTTTTGCCGTCGCGGTCCACGGTGATCCCGAACACTGCATGGCCCTGACGCCGCGCCTCATGCACCGCCTTGTGGCTGTCCTCAATTCCGTGGCGGCCTTCGTAATGATCCAGATCGTTGGGCTTGCCGTCGGTGATGACCAACAAAAGGCGACGTTTGCGGGCCTGTTCCGAAAGGCCCGCCGATGCGTGGCGAATGGCGGCACCAAGGCGGGTGTAGAAGCCCGGCTTCAGTGCCGCGATGCGCTGTTCCACGGTGTCCGACATCGGCTCGCCAAAGCGTTTGGCGCATTGGATATAGACCCGGTCGCGTTTCAGGCTGGAAAAGGCGTGGATGGCGAAATCGTCGCCGCAGGCCGACAGACCCCAACTGAGGGCGGCAAGCGCTTCGCGTTCGACATCAATCACCGACCGCCCGCCGTGGCCATGGCCGGGAATGGCGCTTTCGGTGCTGCGTGACACATCCAGCATGATGGACACCGCAAGGTCGCGTTTCTGGGGCCGGGTTTGCCGCCAGATGCGGTCATCCCCCTGCCCCGTTGCATAAAAATCGACCCGCGCGCGCACCGCCCGGTCCGTGTCCAATTCATCGCCGTCAGGGTGGCCAGTGGTCGAAATTCGGTTGGGACGCAGAGCCTCGAACTGACGTTTGACGGCGCGGATACGGGCCGCGCTGCGCGGATCGCCCCGAAACAAGGGGGTGGAGGCAACCGGGGTAATGTCGGACGTCAGAACCCTGACGTGGTGAGGTAAGTATGTTCCGGTGCGCACGTCCCATTCGGGATAGGTCTTGGTTCCCGAAAGCGCCTCGCGGTCCACGTCTTCGGGAGCGAGGTCGAGGTGCAGTTTCAGGCGGGTGGCGGGGGCCTTGGAGATCTGTCCAAGGCCGATTTCATCGGCCTCATCGGCGGCCTTCTGGGCATCGTCGTTTTCGTCATCCTCAACCCGGCGGTTGAGATTGATGAACTCGGCCCAAGACAGGATCGCCTCGAACTTGTGCAGGATGAAGCTGTCGCTGCGTTCGGCCTGATCGGCCTTGCGGCGGCGGGCGCGGTGGGTTCTGTTGCCCTCGGCCTCTTCCGGCGTGCCTTCGGTGGCGCGGGTTTCGACAGCGGTGGTTTCCGACCGTTCCAGCGCGCGCAGATCGGGCCACAGCGCCACCGGTCGGAACGGGCGATAGCCGCGCGGGGCACGGTAGGGGGTCAGATCGCCTGACCTCATGGAGTGGACCATGCGGGCGGCCTTGGGGCGCAGGGCGGCGGGATCGCCCAGCAGGTGGCGGATCACGGCTTCGACCGTGTGTTCAGCATCGGGCAGATGCGGCGTCTGACGTGTGGCCAAAGTGGCGGCGCAGAGGTCGGCGTAAAGGCCGCGCAGTCCGGGGGCCTCGTGCAGCGTTAGCTCGGCCATCGCCATGGCCGCACGCAGCGCGGCCAGATCGGCGCGCAGGGGGTCAGTTTCGGGGGTATGGGCAGGCGCATGGGCGGCGGCTGCGGTCAGCCACAGGTAAAGCGCGGCATTCGCCTCGACCGCGGGGAAAACCACCAGCGAGGCAGGCAGGCGCAGGGCCGAGCCGTCGAAACTGGTGCGTGGGGTGGAGTCCGCCTCGGTGCCCAGAAAGCGGCGCAAAGACAGGCGGTGAGCCGAGGTCTCATCCCCCACCGCCTTGATTTCGACCGACGGATCTCCCCCAAGACCGCGAAAGAAAACCGCCAGCCGCCCGCTGACCTGTGACAGGTCAACACGGGCTCCGTCGTGAACGCAGGGTGCGTCAAGGCGGCTGGCGTAGGCGTGCCACAGTTTCCCGATCGTTTCTTCGGGTTCCCATGGTTCCAGATCGAGCCTGTTCACAGCCGGCCTCACCCGAAAACGGCCTGAACAAGATCGAGGAGCCCGCGTTTGGTATCGGCGTCATCCGTCAAGGGTTCGATCATCGCGGCAAGGATGGCGCGTTCGACCGGCATCCCCTGCGCGATCAGCGTGGCGGCATAGATCACCAGACGGGTGGAAACGCCCTCTTCCAGATCTTGCCCCTTCATTGCCCGCAGCTTGCCTGCGAGGCGCACGAGCGGTTTCACCCGATCTTCGGACAGCCCGCTTTCACGCGCCACCACGGGAATTTCGTGTTCGGGGCGGGGAAAGGTGAATTCAAGACTGACAAACCGCTGACGGGTCGAAGGTTTCAGCGTTTTCAGGATGTTCTGGTAGCCGGGGTTGTAGCTGGCGACCAGCATGAATCCGGGGGCGGCCTCCAACTCCTCGGAGGTGCGATCAATCGGCAGGATGCGGCGATCGTCAGTCAGGGGGTGCAGGACAACGGTCACGTCCTTGCGGGCTTCAACCACCTCATCGAGATAGCAGATCGCCCCTTCCCGCACGGCGCGGGTCAGCGGGCCATCGACCCAGACGGTTTCGCCGCCTTTCAGCAGATAGCGACCGATCAGGTCTGACGCCGACAGGTCGTCATGGCAGGCCACTGTATAGAGGGGGCGGCCCAACTCAGCCGCCATGTGCGCCACAAAGCGCGTCTTGCCGCAGCCGGTGGGGCCTTTCAGGAGCACCGGCAGGCAATTCTCATAGGCCGCGCGAAAGACCGCACATTCATCACCTTGGGGCAAGTAGAAGGGGGCTGATACCGCCCCCTTCAGATTTTGGGTTCCATCCATATCCATCACTCCGCCGGGGTGGTGATGCCACGCTCAATCACCTCGCGGCGCGGGACCATGACCGAGTAGATGAAGAGCAGCGCGCCAAGGACCACGGCGATGCCAGACCCGAAGCGCATGGCGTAGAAGATCCACAGCTGGTCTTGCACATCCATGTAAGCCTCGCCGTTCACCCGTTGCAGATGGGTTTGCAGGGCCCCGGCAAAGGTCAGCGTCACGGTCATGAACACCATGCCCGACGACATCAGCCAGAACGACGCCATGTTCAGCACCTGATTGTAAGGATCACGGCCCAACAGGTTCGGCATGGCATAGGTGATGATCGCAAGGTTGATGCAGACATAGGCGCCGTAAAACGCAAGGTGTCCGTGTGCGGCGGTGATCTGCGTGCCGTGGGTGTAGAAATTCACCCCGTGCAGCGTGTGCAGGAACCCCCAGACGCCTGCGCCAAAGAACGCCAGCACCGCGCAGCCAAGGCTCCACAGCAGGGCGGCCTTGTTTGGGTGGTCACGACGGCCCTTCCAGACCATGATGAAAGCAAAGGACATCATGGCGAAGAACGGCACGATTTCAAGGCTGGAGAAGATCGAGCCGATCCACTGCCAATACCCCGGCGTGCCGATCCAGTAGTAGTGGTGCCCGGTGCCGAGGATGCCCGAGAAAAGCGCGGTGGCGACGATGACATAAAGCCATTTCTCCACCACCTCTCGGTCCACCCCAGTAAGCTTCAACATCAGGAAGGCCAGGATCGCGGCCATGATCAGTTCCCACACGCCCTCGACCCACAGATGGACGACGAACCACCAGTATTGCTTGTCCAGCGCCAGGTTGTCGGGGTTGACGAAAGCGAACAGGAACAAGAGCGCCAAGCCCCAGAGGCCGAGCAAAAGGATGTTGGTGATCGCGGTTTTCTTGCCCGCCAGCACCGTCATCGTGACGTTGTAAAGGAAGAGAAGCGCCGCCACGACGATGCCCGCCTTGACCCAGGTCGGCTGTTCCAGAAACTCGCGTCCCTGTTTGCCGAAAAGATAGCTGCCCTCGAACAGGTTGAAGAGGTAGGTCACAACGACGCCCGCCGTGCCAAGAACAAGGATGCCCAATTGAAGGTAGGCGATCTTGGTCGAGTGAATCTCGCGCTCGGATTCCTCGGGAATCAGATAGTAGGCGGCACCGAAGAAGCCGAGCAGAAGCCACACGATCAGGCTGTTGGTGTGCAGCATACGGGCGATGTTGAAGGGCAGGATTTCCGACAGGAAGTTCCCGTCCACGTAGATCCAGCCCATGATCAGCCCCAGGCTGACCTGCACCGTGAACAGCGCCATGGCCGTGGCGAAATAGATCAGTGCGATCTTTTGGCTTTGATATTTCATGATCTTCTCCTCAACCTGCATCATTCGGGGGCCAGCTTTGTGTGCGGATCTTGTTGGTCCACAGCAGGAAGTCGGCGAGGTTGCGATAGTCTTCGTCGGTCAGGTTGAACTGCGGCATCTGGCGACGGCCTTCGATGCCGGTGGGCATGGCGTCCATCCAGCTCTTGAGGGTTTCGGCCGCCACGACCGGGTCGTCCTGCACGCCCCAGCGGATCATCACGTTGCCCAGCTCGGGCGCAAAGTAAGCCCCTTCGCCAAGGATGGTATGGCAGTTGATACAGGCGTTCATTTCCCAGATGTGCTTGCCGGCAGCGACCGAGGGGGTCAGGGCTGCGGCATCAGTCGAGGTGGTGACGATGTAGCGGTGGCTGTTCCACGCCAGCGCCACGAAGATTAGTATGAAGAACAGGGAACCGCCGTAAAAGATATTGCGGGCCATGCTCTTGGTCATGACTTCGCGCATGGCGAATCCTTCCCGGAGCGGTTTCAGGTCACGTCGTTGTGACCGTTGGGTCGCGCCTCGGCCTTAACGAAAGTCAAGCCACCCGGATTTGCCGGAGCCTTTCGGTCAGGAAAGATCCTCCAACCGCGCGCCGGGAAAGGCCGCAAGGGCGGCGTCAATCGCGGCCCGGTCCATAAGGCAGGCGGCGGTGGAGAGTGCATCGGCTACGGCGGCCAAGGGCGCGCTAATGGCGGCGGTTTGCCAGCGCGGCGGCAGGCCTTGGGGGTGCAGGATATGGCCCAGCCCCGCGCCAATGCGGGTGCCCATTGGCGAAGATGTTGCCAAAGCGCGGTCATGCAGCGTCAGATCGGCAAGGGCTGCCCCCTCCGGCCCGGCAATCTGCGCACGCCACGCCCCGCCATCAGGGCGGCATCCCAGCGCCTGCACCTCGCCCATGTCGATCAGCACATCGCCCACCCCCTCGGCGCGCATCAGATCGGCGATGCAGTCGGCGGCGTGGCCCTGGGCGATGCCGTTGAAGGTCAGCGCCATGCCGGGGTTCAGGCTGATTTCCTCCGGTGTCACCCGCACACGGCCCCAGCCCACGGCGGCGCGGGCGGCGGTCAGGTCGCGCCCGGTGGCCGTGGCCAGCCACAAGGGCTGGATCGACGGGTCAAACGCCCCGCCGGTAGCCTGGTGCATGTCTTGTGCTAGGGCAAAGAGGGCAAGGATCTCCGGGGCCGGATGCGCCAGCCGCCCGTCACGGTTCAACCGGGTCAGGGCCGAGTCGCGATAAAGCGAAAACTGTGCCTCGATCCGGGCCAGTTCGGCGGTGACGCGGGCAAAGATGTGGCGGGCCTGCGTGTCGGACGCCCCTGACAGGGTCAGCCTTGCCTCGGCGCCAAGGGCCAACCCAGACCAGTCGTGTCGCGCGGCGGTATGGGCAGGGGCGGCAAGCACGGCGGCGGACAGCAAAAGGAAACGGCGGCGGTTCATGACGGGGACGGCTCCTTTACCGAACGGGGCTGGCGGGCGCCCCAGAACGCGCGCCAAAGCGCGGTTGTGAAAAGTGTGAAGGCGGTGATCCACAGGGCCGCAGCGATCAGCGCAGCGGGGTAGTAAAGGTCGGGAAAGGACGCCCCGGCAAGGCGCAGCAGCGCGGCAAGCGGCAGCAAGGCATAGGCGAGGGCCACCGGGGCGGGCGCCACCAGCGCGCGCCCCGTATGGCCCAGCGTCGCGCGTGACATCACCGCCACGGTCATGCCACCGACGCCACCAATGCCCAGAATATGCAGCGCCCCGACCTCGGTGCCGATCCCCAGACCGGCCAGCCCATAGGCCAGGAATCCCACAGCGTTCACCGCATAGGACAGATGCAGCGCCCACAGAATCGGCTTGTTACGGGTCCAAAGCCCACGCCACAGCGCCACCCGGATCAGCCCCGCACCGCCCGCCAGCACTGCGGCGGGGGCAAGAATCGCCTGGGACAGGCCAATCAGATGGCCAACCGGCTGGGACAGGGCCGCCGCAATGGCGATGGCCGCCAGCGGCATCGGGTTCAACGGCAACCCCACCTCGCGTCCTGATTGCACCATGGCGTTGCGGGTAAAGCCCGGCGTCACCCGTCCGCCCAGCACCATGATCATCGCGCCCAACGTCAGAAGGCCCGCGCGCAGGCCACCCCAAAGGGTGTCTTGCGTCCAGCCCATCCACTCCAGATGCACCATCAGGTTGGCGGTCCAGAAGAGCGCCAGCATCGCCAGCAGGATCAGTTGCTGCGGCTTTGGCCGATTGAGCATCTGGACCAGCAGCTTGGCGGCCAGCACCGGCACAAAGGCCAGATCGAGACCGGCAACCACCCCGGCAGGCAGGATGCCAGAGGACCAGACCGCAACCCGCCCCAGCAGCCACAGCCCTGCCACGGTCGCGATGAACACATGCGGTGCCGCCCGCGCCCCGGTCCAGTTCGGCACGGCGGTCAGGAAGAACCCGCCCAACGCCGCGGCGCCATAGCCAAAGATCATCTCATGCGCGTGCCACTGTTGCGGGGCGGCGGCGGTGGGCCAGTCGGCCGCGCCTCCCACCGCTTGCAGGGCCAGCCATGTGGCCCAGACGGCGATGGACAGGATGGCGAACAGGCCTGCCGCCAGAAAGAACACCCGGAAGCCATCGCCAAACAGTCGTTTCAGCGCGGTCATGCAGTGGCTCCTTCGGTTCGGGCGCGGCGTTTCAGGACGGGACATTGTGAACCGTCGTTCATGATCACCTGACAGCGCAGGCACAGCACACATTCGTTGGCGTTGATCCGGCCCAACGGGTCAATCGCGCCGACAGTGCATTTGGTCTCGCACAAGCGGCACTCGCGGCCACATTGCGGGCGGCGCTTCAGCCAGTCAAAGATCTTCAGCTTGGCCGGGATCGCAAGCCCCGCTCCAAGCGGGCAAAGATAGCGGCAAAAGAACCGCTCGATGAACAGGCTGGCGCTCAAAAGGGCCAGCACAAACAGCACGAAGGGCCAGGATCGCATCATCCGCAGGCTGATGGCAGTCTTGAATGGCTCGACCTCGGCCACAACCAGGGCGTCGTGCATGGAATAGAAGGACAGCGCGAGGATACCGACAAAAGCGGTGTATTTGATGACCCACAGCCGTTCATGCACCGCCTGCGGCACGGCGATCTGGCGGATGCCAAAAGCAACGGCGGCGTCGTTGGTGATCTCCTGCAAGGCACCAAACGGGCAGAGCCAGCCACAATAGACCCCCCGGCCCCAGAACAGCATCCCCAGCGCGGTGAACCCCCACAAAAGGAAGATCACCGGTTCGATCAGAAACGTCTCCCAGCGGAACCCGTTCAGCAGTGAATGGATGAAGGCGATGACCTGCACCACCGAAAGCTGCCCGTTCAGCCCCCAGCCGAGCACAATCAGCGTGGTCAGAAGAAAGCTGATCCGCCCGGTGCGCCACAGCCGGGGGCGGCGGGTGATCCATTCTTGCGCGAACAGGATCAGCGTCAGCACGGCCAGCATGGTGGCAACGAAGGCGGTCTCCAGCCGCTTTGCCTGCCATATCTCGCGCCAAAGGGGCTCTGGTGCGGCCACGGGTGCAAGGCGCAGCGCGGTGGGCAGGCTGTAATCGGCGGTGATGGCCATCGACACCGGATCAGCGGCGGTATCACGGCTGGCGGTGATCTGGACCACAAAGGGCTGCAAGGGGTCAATGGCGGGTGGCAGGCGGAACAGGCTGATCTCCTTGGCCTCAGGCGCGCCGGAGGCGACAAGGCGTTTCAGCATCTGATAGCTTGTCTCGGTCGGCTGGACCCGGGTTTCGCCCTGAATGATCGTCACCCGGTCAAAGACGCCGCTGCGTTTCCAGTCGGTGCCCCGGTGGGAGTGGAGGCCCTGCGAAATCACGATCAGCGCGGTTTCGCCGGGGCCAAGGTTGCCGACGGCCTGGGTAAATGCCTGTTGGCCAAGCAGGCTTTGGCCCACGGTCGGCGGGTCGATCAACCCGGCCCAGAGGTGCAGAAAGGGCCCGTCACCGGGTGGGATCGGCACCTTGGCCCCGGTCAGCGCCGTGGCGACCTCGGTCATGGTCACCTGCACCTCGGCCAGCGCCCCCATCGCCAGAAGGCCCGGCCAGTCGGTCGGGGCAAAGGTCAGCCGGTCGATCCCGCCGCCCGCCGCAATCACCCCGCGCCCGATGGCAAGGGTGCGGGCGGTGCGCAGGACGCCGTCGCGGATCACACCGGTCGATACGGTGGCGCGGCTGATCACATCGGGCACACCGGGCTGGCGCAAGCCACTTCCGGCGGGCGCGGTCAGATCATAACCGGCAAAGCCGCCGACGTAGGCGGCAATGTCGGCGTCCGAGATACCCAGCGTCAGCACCGGTTCATTGTGCTGCATCAGTTGCGCGCCGGTGATCTTTCCGGACGGCGCAATCGCCACCAGAACATCCAGCGGTCGCCCGGAATACCCGACCGAACCTGCCACAGCCCAGGTTGAAGCGAGATAGCCGACCGGCCTTCCCTCGGCCGTCACGTCCCAGCCCGGCACCCCTGCATCCTGACGCTTCACCTGAACCGGGTCGGTCAACCCCAGCAAACGGGCCGCAAGATCAGGCGCGGGGTCGGTGACGGTGATCGCGTTGAAACCCGCCATTTCGGCTTGCGCAGGCGTGGCTGCCCAGTCCGGCCAAAGCCCGCAGACCAGCGCCAAAACGACAAGACACCGCAGCAGGGGCGCAAGATTTCTCATGCCGGAACCCTGCGTCGCCCGGTTTTCTCGCGCCTTAACGAAAGTCAAGGAGCCGGATTGCACTGCGGTCCATGGTTCCCTCAGCCTCACCAGCGGAACGGAGACATTCCATGAACCCCCGAGCTTTCCATGCCAGGCATATGCTGATGTCCAGCGCTGCCATGGCCTTTGCCTTGTTCGCAGGCACCGCCCTGGCCCAAGACAAGCCAGCCACCCATGCCGACGGCCCCGCCGCCGCCTATGAGCCGTCAATGACGACGCTTGGGCAGATCCATGTCGAAATCCCCGGTCGCAAGGACGGCGATCCCGTGATGACCCAGGAGGAATTCCAGAAGGGCACCACGATCTACTTTGAACGCTGCGCTGGTTGCCACGGCGTGCTTCGCAAAGGAGCCACGGGCAAGCCGCTGACCACCGACATCACCCGCGAAAACGGCTATGACTACCTGCAAAGCTTCATCACCTACGGCTCGCCTGCGGGGATGCCGAACTGGGGCACTTCGGGTGCGCTCAGCGAAGAAGACGTTGATCTGATGGCCCGCTATCTGCTGCTGGAACCGCCAGCACCGCCCGAATGGGGTATGCCGGAAATGCGAACCTCGTGGAAGGTGATCGTCAAACCCGAAGATCGCGCGACCGAAAAGATGAACGACTGGGATATCGACAACCTCTTTTCGACCACCCTGCGCGATGCCGGGCAAATCGCGCTGATCGACGGGGCGACCTACGAGATCAAGGCGGTGATCGACACTGGCTATGCGGTGCATATCAGCCGGATCTCGGCCAGCGGGCGCTATCTGTTCGTGATCGGTCGCGACGCCAAGGTGGTGATGATCGATCTCTGGATGGAAGTTCCCGGCCCGGTGGCCGAAATCAAGGTCGGCATGGAAGCCCGGTCGATCGAAACCTCCAAGTTCGAGGGGTTTGAGGACACATATGCCATCGCCGGCGATTATTGGCCGCCGCAATACGTGATCATGGATGGCGCGACGCTGGAGCCGAAGAAGATCGTCTCCACCCGTGGCAACATCTATGACGAACAGGTCTATCACCCCGAACCGCGCGTGGCGGCGATCCTGTCCAGCCACTTCCGGCCCGAGTTCATCATCAACGTGAAGGAAACCGGCAAGATCCTGTTGGTGGACTACACCGACCTGACCAACCTCAAGACGGTCGAGATCGAGGCAGAACGCTTCCTGCACGATGGCGGTCTGGACAGCACCAAGCGTTACTTCATCACGGCGGCGAATGCGCGGGGCAAGCTGGTGGTGGTGGACACCAAGGAAGGCAAGCTGGCGGCGATCACCGAAACCGGCGGGCAAACGCCGCATCCGGGACGGGGTGCCAACTTCGTGCATCCGGTGTTCGGGCCGGTCTGGGCCACCAGCCACTTGGGCGACGAATCTGTGGCATTGATTGGCACCGATCCCGAAGGCCATCCCGATACAGCCTGGAAGATCGTTGACAGCTTCCCGGCCCTTGGCGGCGGGTCTCTGTTCATCAAGACCCACCCGAATTCGGACCACCTTTACACCGACGCACCGCTGAATCCCGATGCCGAAACCTCTGGCTCGGTCGCGGTGTTCACTATCGCGAAAATGGGGGCGGCGGATGTTGACCCCGAATTCGTCACTCTGCCGATCGCCGAATGGGCCGGGATCGCCGACGGTCAACCCCGTGTGGTGCAGCCCGAGTTCAACAAGGACGGCACCGAAGTCTGGTTCTCGGTCTGGAATGCGGCTGACAAGGAATCGGCCATCGTCGTGGTGGATGACAAGACACTGGAGCTGAAAGCCGTGATCAAGGACCCGCGCCTGATCACGCCCACCGGCAAGTTCAACGTCTTCAACACCCGGGATGACGTTTACTGAAGCCGGACCAAAGTTTGCCCCGAGCGCCTGCATCGGTTCGGGGCAGACACTGGCGGGGCGCGCGCTGTGCAGTTGTCCTGCCGTCTTTCTCCTCATCAGCCAGTCGGGGACCGACAGCCATGAATACTCATTCACCTTACAAACCCTGTGGCATGGTTCACCTGATCGGCGCGGGGCCGGGCGATCCGGATCTTTTGACGATCAAGGCGCTGCGGCTCATCCAGTCTGCCGATGTGGTGGTGTTTGATCGGCTGGTCAGCCCCGAGATCATGGCTTTGATCCCCGCCCATACCCGAAAGATCGACGTCGGCAAGCTGCCGAAATGCCACCGTGTGCCACAAGAGGCGATCAACGCCCTGCTGATCGATCTGGCACTTGACGGGCTGAGAATCGCCCGATTGAAAGGTGGCGATCCCCTGATCTTTGGCCGCGGCAGCGAAGAAGCCGCCGATCTGCGCGCCGCAGGAATTGCGGTGGACTATGTCCCCGGCATCACCGCCGCGCAGGGAATGGCCGCCTCGACCGGCGTGCCCTTGACGCATCGCGGGCTGGCGACCGGCGTGCGCTATGTCACGGGACACCGGGCAAAGGACGCAAAGCTTGATCTCGACTGGGCCTCGCTTGCCTGCGAGGCGACGACGCTGGTGGTCTATATGGGGGTGCAGAACATCGCCGAGATTGCCTTTCACCTGATGCGCCACGGCCTGCCCGCCAGCCTGCCCGTCATGGCGGTGTCGGCGGCCACCACCCCGCGTGAGACGCGGCTGGTGTCGAACCTTGGCAGCATCGTGACCGATGTCGCCAGCGTGCAGCCGGACGCGCCGGTGCTGTTCGTGATCGGGCATGTGGTGTCGCTGTATGAAGCCATTGCGATGGCCGATGCAGCCCTTTGTGACGGTGCCGGAACGGCGGCCTATGCGTAGCCTGATCGCCCTTCTGGCACTGACGCTGCCTTGCATGGCCGAGATTTCGCCAGAGCGGGCAAAGGCGCTGGAGCATATGGTCTTGCAGGACTGCGGATCGTGCCACGGGTTGACCATGAAGGGCGGGCTGGGGCTTCCCCTGACCACCGAAGCCCTGACCCACGCCGAACCCGAGGGCTTGGCGCTGACCATCCTGGACGGTGTGCCGGGCACCGCGATGCCGCCGTGGCGCCCGCTGATCACCGAAGACGAGGCGCTGTGGATCGCCCATTACCTGAAGAGAGACTGACCGATGAAGCGCGTTTTCCTCGCCGCCCTGACCGCCTCGCTTCTTGCCCTGCCCGCCTTGGCCGAGAATCCCTGCTGCGCCACGGGCGACCTTGGCCTTGTGGTCGAACGCGCCACCGGCAGCCTTCTGGTGATCGACCGGTCCGACCGCGCGAGCATTGGCCGGGTTGACGGTTTGGGCGATCTGAGCCACGCCAGCCTGACCTACAGCCCGGACGAACGCTATGCCTACGTCTTTGGCCGCGATGGCGGTCTGACCAAGGTCGATATGCTGACCCAAACCATCGTTGCCCGCACGATACAGGCAGGCAATTCCATCGGCGGCGCGATTTCCGACGATGGCCGCCTGATCGCCGTGTCGAACTATGAACCCGGCGGGGTCAAGGTGTTTGACGCGGATACGCTGGCGCTGGTGGCCAATATCCCCGGCAACTCCAAGACCATCGGTCTGGTCGATGTGCCGGGCCGCCGCTTTGCTTGGTCCACCTGGGACAGCGGCGAGGCGTTCATGGCCGACTTTTCCGGCCCCGAAATGGTCGTGACCAAGCTGGGCGATGTCGGTCGCAACCCCTTTGATGCCGTGCTGACCGATGACGGCCACACCTATCTGATCGGGCTTTTCGGCGAAAAGGGCATGACGGCAATTGACCTTTGGGACAAAAATCCTGCGCCGGTGCGGTTCTTGAACGATTATGGCAAGACCGAGGACGATCTGCCGGTTTACAAGATGCCTCACCTGCAAGGCTGGGCCTTTACCGAAGGCCAGTATGTCCTGCCTGCTGTCGGTCAGCATGAACTGTTGTGGGTGGACCGCGAAACCTATGCCGAGGTGGCCCGCACCCCGATGCACGGCCAGCCGGTGTTCATCATCGCGCAGCCCGGCAGCCCCTATGTCTGGGTGAATTTTGCGACGCCGTTGAATGACACGGTGCAGGTGGTGGACAGCCGCACGCATGAGGTGGTGCAAACGCTGACTCCCGGCAAGGCGGTGTTGCATATGGAATTCGCGCCGCGCGGGGCCGAGGTGTGGATTTCGGCCCGCGATGACAACAAGGTGGTGATCTACGACACCCACACCTATCAGGTGTTGGGCGAGATCGCGTCCGACAGCCCCTCGGGCATCTTCTTCACCGCCCGCGCGCATCGGACGGGACTATAGATGGACCGCCTCGACCCCCATGACCGCCGCCTGCTGGATGAGTTTCAGCGCGACTTCCCGCTGGTGCCCCGGCCCTTTGAGGTGCTGGCTGTGGCCTTGGGGCTGACCGAAACCGACGTGATCGCCCGGCTGGTGCGGCTGCAAGCAATAGGCACGGTGGCGCGGGTCGGGGGCACGGTCAGGCCTAATACGGCAGGAGCCTCGACGCTTGCAGCACTCGCGGTGCCCGAGGCGCGGATTGAAACCGTGGCCGCGATTGTAGGCGTAGAGCCTGGCGTCAACCATTCCTACCTGCGCGAGGATGATTGGAACCTGTGGTTCGTCGCCACCGCACCCGATGCCGCCGGGCTGGAGGCATCGCTGGCCCGCATCGGCGCGCAAACCGGGTTGCAAGTCCTTGACCTGCGCCTGCTGCGCGCTTTCAACATCGACCTTGGCTTTCGACTGACCGGCGCGCGGGCGGCGCTGACCACGGAAAGCCGCGCTGATACCGCAGCCTTGCACCCCACCGACCGCCCGCTGTTGCAGGCAATGGCGGCGGGCTTTCCTTTGGTGGCGAAGCCTTATGCAGCCTTGGCCGCTGATCTGGGCTGGACCGAGGTGCAGGTGCTGAACCGGCTGGCCCAGCTCTCTGCGGCGCGGATCCTGACCCGTATCGGCATAATCGTGCGCCACCGCGCCATCGGCTGGGCGGCGAATGCGATGGTGGTCTGGGACGTGCCGGAGAACGGCATGGAACCAGCCGGCCGTGCCCTTGCCGCCCTGTCCGGCGTCACCTTGTGCTATCAGCGCCAGACGGTGCCGGGCCTCTGGCGACACGGGTTGTTTTCCATGATCCACGGCCAAAGCCGGCCCGATGCACTGACCGTGCTGGACAGCGCCCGCGCCTTGCCTGCTCTGGCGAACATCGACCACCGGGTTCTGTTTTCCACCCGCTGCTTCAAGCAGACCGGAGCCCTTCTGGAAAGGTCCGCCGCATGAGCCTGCGCCGCACCCCTGTTGCCCCGGACGCGCTGGACGCCACCGACCGCGCCATCCTGAACCGGATGCAGGACGGATTGCCACTGTGCCCGCACCCCTTTGCCGATCTTGCCCAAGACCTGAACCTTGACGAAGAGGCTTTGATCTCCCGCATCAAGGCCTTGCGCGAAATCGGCGCGATCACCCGGTTCGGGCCATTTTACGACGCCGAAGCAATGGGGGGGGCCTTTTGCCTCTGTGCGATGGAGGTCGCAGCCGAGCGTTTCGAAGATGTCGTGACTTTGGTCAATGCGCACCCCGAGGTGGCGCACAATTATGAACGCACCCACCGGCTGAACATGTGGTTCGTGCTGGCCTGCGAACGGCCCGACCAGATCGAACAGGTGGCGGTGCGGATCGAACAGGAAACCGGGCTGCCGGTCCTGCGCTTTCCCAAAGAGCATGAGTTCTTCATCGGTTTCCGGGTGCACGCATGACCACCAACGCCGCCATCGACCGCCGTATCATCGCCGCCACCACCGGCGGTTTGCCCCTGACCCCCGCCCCCTTTGCCGAGGTGGCGGGCTGGCTTGGGTTGACCGAGGCAGTGGTGATCGACCGCATGGCCGCGATGCAAGCCGCAGGCGTGATCCGCCGCGTGGCGATAGCGCCCAACCACTATGCGCTCGGCCTTGTCGCCAACGGGATGAGCGTTTGGGACGTTGACGACGCCCGCGCGGTGGACCTGGGCGAACAGGTCGGCGCGCTGGATTTCGTGTCGCACTGCTACCTGCGCCCTCGGGCGAAGGGCTGGTCTTACAACCTGTTCGCCATGGTCCACGGCCATAGCAGGGACGAGGTTGAGGGGTTGCGCGCGCGGATTGCGGTCCTGCTGGGGCCGACCTGCCGCGCCTCGGACATTCTGTATTCCACCCGCATCCTCAAGAAAACCGGGCTGCGGCTGACCGAAGGGGGTCAATGATGTTTCGCCTGACGCAATACATGCACGAACTTGTCACGCCTACCGCGCCGCGCCGCCGGGTCTCGGCAGGTGGGGTCAAACCGGTGGTGATCTGGAACCTGACCCGCACCTGCAACCTCAAGTGCCGCCACTGCTATACCACCAGCGCCGATGTGCCCTTTCCCGGCGAGTTGAACCACGATCAGGCGATGGGCGTGCTGGACGACCTTTCCGCCTTCGGCATCCCGGCGTTGATCTTGTCGGGGGGCGAACCCCTCAGCCGGTTCGACTTTTGGCAGCTTGCAGAACGGGCGCGGGCGCTGAACTTCCGCCACCTGTCGCTATCGACCAATGGCACCAGGTTGGGCGGCGAAAATGCCGACCGGGTGGCGGCGCTGGGCTTCGATTACGTTGGCATCTCGCTGGACGGGATCGGCGCCGTGAACGACTGGTTTCGCGGCGTGGACGGCGCCTTTGCCGATGCGCTGGCGGGCGTGCGGGCCTGCAAGGCGAGGGGAGTCAAGGTGGGATTGCGGTTCACCATCACCGAGGACAACGCCACCATGCTGCCCGCGATGCTGGACCTGTGCGACAGCGAAGGGGTGGACAAGTTCTACCTCTCGCACCTCGTCTATGCTGGCCGGGGCGACAAGCACCGCGGCGAGGACACCGAACACGCCCGCACCCGCGCGGCAATGGATATACTGATCGCGCGCGGCTGGGGGGCGCTGCAATCGAGCCACCCGCTGGAGATTGTCACCGGCAACAACGATGCCGATGCGGTCTATTTCCTGCGCTGGGTAGAGGCGACCTTCGGGCCGGAAAAGGCCCGGCACGTGCGCGGGCATCTGGAGGCATGGGGTGGCAACTCCAGCGGGTTGGGCGTCGCCAACATCGACCCACAGGGCAAGGTGCATCCCGACACCTACTGGTCCGACTATACCGTGGGATCGGTGAAAACAGACCGCTTTTCAACGCTGTGGACTGGCGATGACACCATGCTGGCCACCCTGCGTCAGCGCCCCCGCCCGCTGAAGGGCCGCTGCGGCGAATGTGCCTATCAGGCGGTCTGCGGTGGCAACACCCGCATCCGTGCCTTGCAGGTGACGGGCGACCCCTGGGCCGAAGACCCTGCCTGCTACATGACAAATGCCGAGATCGGGGCAGAGGATGCCACCCGCCTGACCGTCACGCCGTTCCGGGGGAAAAGCCATGATCCGGCACATCGTTTTATTTAGCCTGCTGGCCTTGCCAGCCGTGGCCGCACCTGATGGCGCGGCGATTTACGTGGACCAGTGTGCGTCCTGCCATGCCGAAACCCGCTTTGGCGGCACTGGCCCGGCGCTGATCCCGGAAAGCCTGAGGCAGTTAAAGGGCAAAAAGCTGGAAGACCTGATCGCCAAGGGCCGCACCGCCACGCAGATGCCCGCCTTTGCGGCGACGCTGTCGGCGGCTGATATTGCCGCTGTGGCGACCTATGTCGTCTCGCCCCTGGCGACACAACCGGTCTGGACCGAGGCTGAGATTGCGGCCACGCGGGAAATGACCGGCTATCACCCCGCGACCGCCCCCACATTCACCGCCGATCCCATGAACATCACGCTGGTCGTGGAAACTGGCGACCATCATGTGTCGGTGCTGGATGGCGACAGCTTTGCCGTCCTCGACCGCTTTGCCACCCCCTTTGCCGTTCATGGCGGGCCAAAGTTCAGCCCCGATGGGCGATTCGTGTTCATCATGTCGCGCGATGGCTGGGTGCAGAAATACGACATCTGGAGCCTGAAAGAGGTTGGCCGGGTCCGCGCTGGCCTGAACAGCCGCAACATCGCAATGAGCGCGGACGGCAAATGGCTGGCGGTGGCGAACTATTTGCCAAACACGCTGACCATCCTGTCCACCGACGATCTGACGGTGAAAAAGGTCAGCGAGATCGAGGGTCGCGGCGGCACCCCCAGCCGCGTCGCCGCCGTCTATCAGGCGCCACAACGCGAAACCTTTGTGCTTGCGCTGAAGGACGTGCCCGAGATCTGGGAAATTGCCACCAATGAAGATGGCGGCCCCTATTCCGAAGGGCTGGTTCATTCCAACGAAAACGGCATGGTCGAGGCAGTGGGCATTGAACGCGGCCTTTTCGCCCGCCGCCGCATCGACGTTTCGGCCCCGTTGGACGACTTCTTCTTCAGCCCCGATTACCGCAACCTGATCGGCACCAACCGCGCGGCGGAAACCGGGGTGGTGGTCAATCTGGATGTGGGGCGCGAGATTGCCGAACTGCCGCTGCCCGGTATGCCGCATCTGGGGTCCGGCATCACCTGGGACAGGGGCGGCCACAAGGTCATGGCAACCCCGCACTTGACCGAGGGCCTGCTGTCGGTGATCGACATGACCGACTGGTCACTGATCAAGACCATCAAGACCGATGGCCCGGGCTTCTTTCTGCGCAGCCATGCCAGCACGCCCTATGTCTGGGCCGATGTGTTCACCGGCGAAAGCAAGGGTCACATTCACATCATCGACAAGCAAACACTGGAAATTGTGCAAACGCTGATCCCCGCGCCGGGCAAGACCGTGGCCCATACCGAATTCACCCGCGACGGCAAATACGCGCTGGTGTCGATCTGGGAAATGGACGGCGCCGTGATCGTCTACGACGCCGCGACGTTTGAAGAAATCAAGCGGCTGCCGATGAGCAAACCTGCCGGAAAATACAATGTCTGGAACAAGATCACCTTTGAAGACGGCACCAGCCACTAGCCGCCACAGCCTTTGGAAGCTGGGGTTGATGCTTTGGCCCTTCGCGACTTCGGCGGTGGCGATCAACCTGTTCATGCTGGGGCTTCTGGGTCAGGCGATCGGCCTTGCCGCCCTGTCGCCCATGGCCGCACTTTGGCTATCGCTGCCCTTGGGCCTGCCGGCCACATGGGCCGCTGCCCGCTGGGTGAGTCGGCTGCTCAGGCGGGCCGAGGGCGGATAGCGCCCGCAGACCCCAGCCCCCTGGGGTCATTTCAGCGTGGCGAGATAGGCAGCCACATCCTCGTCGGGGTAGTCTCCCCCTTTTTAACGGGGTGCATCCGTAGAACTCACGCGGCCATTTTCAGTTTCATTGCGGGTGTGATGCCGCCGATGCTCATGTTGGGGCGGTCGTTGTTGTAAGTCCATAGCCATTGCGTGGCGTGGTTCTGTGCCTCCTCGATGCTTTCGATGATGGATTGGTCGAGCCATTCATGCCGGACGGTGCGGTTGTAGCGCTCGACATATGCGTTCTGCTGTGGCTGTCCTGGCTGGATGTGTTGGATGGTAACCCCATGTTTCTCAGCCTATTTTCGTAGAGTTTCGCTGATGTATTCGGGGCCATTGTCGACCCTTATGGTGCCAGGTTTGCCCCGCCATTCTATGATCCTGTCGAGGCTGCGGATGAGCTTCGGCGCGCAGCCTGTCCAGAAGGAGGACGTTCCAGATGAATGACACCATCACCCTGCTGACCCGCCGCGCCGACATGGCCCCGGCCAGCGCCGACCGTGATGCCCGCACCGTCGAGGTGATCTGGTCCACCGGTGCGCCCGTGCGCCGCCGTGACATGGCTGGGCAGTATATCGAACGCCTCAGCCTCAACCCGCAAGCGGTAGACCTGTCGCGCCTCCAAGGGGCCAGCGTGCTGGATGCCCACCGGCAGTCTGCCGTCCGAGATGTGCTGGGCAGCGTACAATCTGCTGCCGTCGATGGCGAACGCGGCACGGCACTGATCCGCTTTTCGGCCCGCCCCGAGGTTGAACCGCTCTGGCAGGACGTCCTGTCGGGGATCCTGCGGCATGTCTCCGTTGGCTATTCGGTCGAGGAATGGGCCGAGGCCACCGAAAACGGCGCGCGTGTGCTGACCGCCGTGCGCTGGACCCCACACGAGATTTTCCTTGTCCCCACCCCGGCTGACCCGGGTGCCCGCATCCGCATGGAGACCAACATGACCGACACCACCATCACGCCCGCCCCGCCCGAGACACAGACCCGCGCCACGATCAACACCGAGATCCGATCCATCGCCCGCATCGCCGGGCTGGACCAGTCCCGGATCGACGGCCAGATCGACGCCGCCGCTGATGCCGACACCGCCCGCCGCGCCGCTTTCGAGGCGCTGGCGACCCGCAGCGCGCCGACGATCCGCACCGAACAGGTGTGCGTCGAGATGGGCGAGGCTCTGTATGCGCGCATCAACCCGCGCCACGAACTTTCCAAACCGGCCCGCCGCTATGCCTATGCCACGCCGGTGGACATGGCCAAGGAACTGCTGACCCTGCGCGGCGAGTCAACGATGGCTCTGTCGCCCGCCAGCCTCGTCACCCGCGCGCTTCACACGACATCCGATTTCCCGATCATCCTCGGCAACACCGTGGGCCGCGTGCTGCGCGATGCCTATCAGGCAGCACCATCCGGCATCCGCCGCCTTGGTCGCCAGACCTCGGCGCGGGATTTCCGCTCAGTGAACAAGATCATGCTTGGCGATGCGACTGAACGAGGTATCGAAAGAAGGCTTCGCTGACATGTTCGGACGCTTCAAACATGGCCCTGTCCTTTCAAGCCAATGGTACCGGGCCGGTGGCCGACCTCCGGCGCGACGCTGTTTGGGTCCACTCGGGTGAGGTTGGCGCATTCGCGCGGTTCTTCGAAGGTGAGACCATGGTTGTGCATGCGCGCGAGGACACGCTAATATGCGTAGGGCATCAACGTCGGGGAATGGTATCAGTCATGTTTCACCTGACGGCACGCGTCGCCTGGCACGACTCCCGCTGGAACGGGACCGTCTGCCGCCAACCATCGTGCAACTCCTTCTGCGTTGCGCTTGATCGCGTCCGAGAAGAGCGTGATGACGTCCAAGAGGACGCGAATGCAGGAAAACAATGGAGCACCCTTTCGACCAACGATTTGCCCCCATGCAAGGCAGAGTCTGGCGCGTTCATGAATGACGCCGAATGGACCCGGCGCTTCGTCCACCCATATGCCGACATCACGAAGGCGGCCGGGACTCATGGCCACCTGAAGCCGACATCGGTAAAAGTTCCGCCTTATGCCACCTTCGTGGTGCCCTTCGCATGGATGCTGCGGAGTGAGCAGGATGCCATCGACGAGCGGCTCCCAACGCCCCTTCCCCCTGACGATGAGTCACCATTCAAAAGCCCTTGGGTGTTCGGCAGTGCGCGCCAGGAAGCTATCCTGAACCTTTTCTCAAGCCGGCTGACTCCACAGCATTCCTTGGTCTTCTTTTACTGCAAAGAAGGTCAACCGCTCGGCGACACAATCTCACGCCTCGTGATGGGCATCGGAAAGATCACGACCGTAACGCCGCCGAAGGCATTCGAAGTAAACGAGAACAAGCCAACTCACCTGATGTGGGATCTATTGATCCGCCACTCGATCCGCCCAGATGGGGCCGACGGCTTTCTTCTGCCATACCACGAGTACCTCGAGCCCACTGGAGACCCTGAAGAGGACACTCGGCGGCGGGATTTGCTGCAGGAAATAACTGTCCCTGCGGATGCTGCCCACGTCCGGGTTTTCTCGTACGCAGCTGAACTCGCGCCACCGGACATCGGACTCTCCACGCTGGTCCGATGCCTCGAGGCTGTTCGGAAGATTCGCGAACACGGAATCGCAAAAGGACCGTGGGAGCGCCGCGAGGAATGGCTTAATGAGCAGATCGCCCAAGCATGGCACGACCGCGGACCGTTCCCTGGACTCGGGCCGTCTCTCGAAGCGATTGGGATGCGACTAGGTACCGCTCTGGCGCTGGAACTTCTAGCCTCCGGCGTCGTAAAATCGGATGGCGACCCGTGGCCGATGATAGACGCACTGTTTCTTGGAAAAATGGCACCTCCGCAGCCCGCCTACGCCGAAGATCTGAAGGCGTCACGGGCATCATGGGTCGGTCTTTCTGACGAACGCCGCGCGCTGCTCAAGTTGCTTTCGCGCTTCGCACTGACTTCGGCGCAGGCGTTACGATGGTTCGATCCGACAGAGCGTACTAAAGGGACGACAGCAAAGATCACCGATGAGGAAATCCTCGCAAACCCTTACCGGATGAGCGAGGCAGACCTCGGCAACTGGGATGACTCCCCAGTATCGGTAGGATTGATTGATCGGGGCCTGCTTCCAGATTCGACGATAGCTTCGAAGCACCCGGTTCCGGCACCGTCCACCGTGGTTTCGCCGAACGATGCCCGACGCCTTCGCGCGGCGCTTGTCGAAGTGCTTCGCAAGGCATCTGAAAGCGGGGATTCGCTACTGAGTATCTCTGAGGCCCTGCAACGGGCGGGGACGTTGGACGTTGCCCATCCTTGCGTGATCGGAAGTGACTGGCCAAGTGCCAACCGCGCTTCGCTGGATGGCGTCGTCGAATTAATTGATGTGCCGGTTGGGGAAACTGATGTCACCAAGGCCTTGCAGCTAACCGAGCTAAAGGGACGCGAAGACAGATTACGTTCATTGCTGGGCAAGCGGGCCGGCAAGCCTGCGGTTCCGGTGGAAGCAGATTGGAAAACTCTACTCGTCATTGCAATCACAGAAGCAGGTGGCAGGGTGAAAGAGAAGCGCAAACGCCACTTGGATGCCTTGGAAGAGCAGTCCGACGCGCTAAAGCGCCTGATGTCACGGCGCATGAGCATTCTCGTCGGACGCGCAGGAACAGGCAAGACTTCGGTCATGGGTGCCCTAATGCTACAAAAAACGGTTGCGAAGGATGGCATCCTACTTCTTGCACCCACAGGCAAGGCCCGGGTGCGACTTGGCAAGGCGACCAATGCTGAAGCGATGACCATCGCCCAGTTCCTCAACAGGCTTGGTCGGTATGACGGCGCTCGTCAGCGTCCGAAGTTTGACGGGGCAGAGAAATATCGAAAGGAAAAGACCGTTGTCATCGACGAGTGCTCAATGCTCACGATGGACGATCTGATCGCCGTTTTAAATGCACTTGACCTTGCGCATGTTCAGCGGCTCATCCTGGTAGGGGATCCCAATCAACTTCCACCCATTGGCGTCGGTCGTCCGTTCGCAGATCTAGTGTCATACTTGGAAACCACCGATTCCAAGGCTGAAGATGGCTCCCCCCAGAGCTACGCTCTGGCCCGCCTGTCAGTTGAGGTGCGTCCCGCCGCAAAGTTGAAAGACGCATCTGTGCTGGATCAGGACACGGACGCGGAAGAGGCATCGGATGCACTGCGCCTTGCTTCGTGGTTCACCCGAGAGCCGCAACCAGTCGACGCTGATCGAGTGCTGAGCGACCTCGAATTGGGTGAGAAGTTTAATGACCTTGAGCTCGTATTCTGGAAGACCCCAGAAGAACTGCGCGCTCAATTCCTCGTGGCATTTCAACGACATCTTGGCCTGGACAACGCAAGCGATGTGGCGGGGTTCGACACGGCACTTGGGCTTGACGAGCGCGGATGGGTGCCATTCGAGGCACCGCAAGGCTCGGAGTACTGGCAGATTCTCTCACCAGTTCGGATGCATCCACACGGAGTTCACGACATAAATCGGTGGGTTCAACGCCAATTCAGGGCAAAACAGCTTCTAGCGGCGGCGAACCCGTGGGGCTTAAGCCTTGGTGACGAGAGTATCGTGGTAAAGGACAAGGTAATCCAGACATCCAACCAAAGGCGCAAAGCGTTCGACGGAACATCTTCCGAAGAATTCTATCTCGCAAACGGCGAAGTCGGCCTCACTGCGACGGGGCAAAACGGTTGGATGAATGTACTGTTCGCCGGGCGACCGGGGCTTCGCTTCGGTTACAGCAAGAGGGATTTTCCAGGCGGCGCGGGTCCGCTTGAGCTGGCTTACGCACTAACCGTTCACAAATCGCAAGGTAGCGAGTTCAAGAAGGTATTTGTGGTCCTCCCGAAAAACTGTCGGCTGCTGTCGCGCGAGCTGCTTTACACTGCGCTCACACGCTCGCGAGAACAGCTTGTCCTGTTGATCGAAGGGGACGATGCGACGGTACTGTTCGACCTCACACGCCCTGAAAGGTCCGAGACCGCGCGGAGGAACACCAACATTTTCCAAGGTGTAGTCCGAGTTGCCGACGACAACGTGCCTTTCGCACAGCACCTTATACACCGCACTGAAAAGGGACATCTGGTTCGGTCCAAGTCCGAACTCGTCATTGCGAACATGCTTTTCCAGCTTGGCATATCATATGAGTACGAGCGGGTCTGCGATGGCACAGCAGCGCCGGGACGCCTGCGTCCGGATTTCTCGTTCGTAACTGACGATGGTGATCTCATTGTGTGGGAACACCTCGGCATGCTCAGTCGGCCAGATTACAAGCGCGGCTGGGACTGGAAACGCGAATGGTACCAGGTGAACGGGTTCAGCGAGGGAAGCACACTCTTCACCTCGACTGAAGACAGTGAAACCGGACTAGATTCTGCGAAGCTGAAAATGACCGCAAACGCTATCAAGGATTTATTGGGCTAGTTCGTCCCCGATCCTCGAGCTGCAGGAGAACGCTAGACAATGCTGATGATGGCTCCGACTGCACGTTTGCCCGTGTTCGCAGCATGGGCTCAATGGAATGATAGAGGATGCGCAGGGTTGCGTCAGACGCCGCGAAAAAGTTCAAATTGATGCAGGGCCGGACCCGAGAAAATCCCGGAGCTGGTCCCGAAAAAGTGGGTGGTTCGCTTGATTGATGCGATACGGACAGCAACTGAAGCATTGACCCGCTTTCTTCAAGCGGAAATGCCAAAATTATCAGATGACTGGTGGCAGAAGTATGTTGTCGATCGTCTTAGCTTTCAACAACAACGCACTGTCGATGAGCGCCGTGTTGCCTCGCTCCGACAATTAGATTTCGCCGCCCTGCTGCGTGTCCTGGACCAAAATTGGTACGAGTTGAGCAACATCCTAAATCTGCCGCGCGAAGGCAGGAACTGGGTGAAGGAATTGCAGACTGTTCGAAACAAGTGGTCACATCTCTCATCCGAGTCCATACCTCCCAGCGAGGTTTACCGCGATGCTGATACTCTTTCGCGCTTTCTAGGGATGATCAGTGCCGAACGTTCTTCTATCGATGCCATTGAATTACTGAAGGCTTCCGCTCTCGCAACTCTGGCTGGCATCAGCGGAGCGGCCGTACGCGACAGAATCGGAGCAGCCGATCAGCCAGACTACACGGCCGTAACAACGGTCGCCGACTCAAGTCAAACATTCAAAGTTGGCGATGTCGTCGCACTACGATCCGACCTCAGCGTTCAAGTGTCGATCTTGGAAGTCATTGCGACTGGGCCAGAGCGCCGATACCGGGTCTTCCAAAATGGTACCAAGGCGATTTTCTACGAGAGCCAGCTCCAGTCGATTGAGCCGGTAAACGATAACGACCAGAGAATCCCGCTCGCTGATCTGCATGCGTACCTCACTGCACTGCAAATCCTCTCTCCGTCTACCGCCAACCTTTTCTCGCTCCGCTCAGGACGGGTTCAGTTCGTTCCCTACCAGTATCGGCCGGTACTCAAGCTCATTCGTGCTGACCGTCCCCGCATACTGATCGCAGACGAAGTCGGCGTCGGCAAGACCATCGAAGCGGGCCTTATCATCAAGGAACTGAGGGCCCGCATGGACATCTCATCGGTGCTGGTGATTTGCCCCAAGGCGCTTGTCGCCGAGCGTAAATGGTACAATGAAATGAAACGCTTCGACGAGAGTTTTACCGCGCTGAACGGCGCGCAGCTCCGTCACTGTCTAAAGGAAACAGAGTTGGAGGGTGAGTGGCCCGAGCAATACGCAAAATCCATCCTGCCGTTCTCGCTTTTTGACTCCGATCTTGTGGTAGGCAGCAGCACAGGTCGACGCAAGGACCAAGGTCTCTTGGCTCTAGATCCGCCGCCGAAGTTCGATCTCGTGATCGTGGATGAAGCACATCACATCCGCAACTCCGACACCTACCTCCACCAGGGTGTCCGCTACTTCTGCGACAATGCGCAAGCTGTAGTCCTAATGACGGCAACTCCGGTTCAGCTTGGAAGCAAGGACCTCTACACACTCCTGAATGTCCTGCGGCCAGACCTGATCATCGACCCTGCCAGTTTTGAACAGATGGCGGAGCCGAACGGTTTCATAAATGAAGCAGTCAAGTTTTGTCGTGTCGCTGCAAGCGGTTGGCAAGCTGCGGCGCGCGCTTGTCTCGACAGCGTCGCGCAGACCGACTGGGGCCGTTTCTTCATTCGAGAGGCACCTGCCTTTCAAGAAATCTACGACCGCCTTGGCACTGAAACTCTGAATGACGAGGATCGCATCAGGACAGTCTATGCGATCGAGCAGTTGTATACATTTAGCCCCATGATCAACCGCACCCGGCGCCGTGATATCGGTGAGTTCACGAGCAGAAAACCCGAGACTCTTACCGTTGAATTTACCGCGCCCCATAAGCAACTGCATGATGATTTGCTCGACGTCATCGCCAGGATTCTTGCCTACGCGCACGGACAGCAAAATGTCTCGTTCATGATGACAACGATCCGCCGCCAAGCGGCGAGCAGCCTTTACGGTCTTGCTCCGCTTCTCGCAGACATGCTTCACGGAAAGCTTGACCAATTGGAGCTGATGGAAGCGAGCGATAATGATAGCGACGGGGACCTCAGCTTCGTCGACCAGGTTCGGCCTGATATCGAGACAGTGCTGGCACAAGCCGAAGCACTCGATGACGAGGATCCCAAGGCCGATGCCTTCTTGTGGATTCTGACGGGTAAGAGCGGTCGCGAAAACAATAAGGCACTGGTATTCAGCACATTCCGCCATACTCTTCGCTACCTCCTTAGGCGCACAGAGGAAACGAGCCTCCGGGTTGGGCTTGTCCACGGCGATGTGCCAGATGATGAACGCGCGGAGCTTCGGCGACGCTTTGCGCTGCCGAAAACAGATGGCGATGCGATTGACGTTCTTCTCTCGTCAGAAGTCGGCTGTGAAGGTCTCGATTTTCAGTTCTGCGATTTTCTCGTAAACTACGACCTTCCTTGGAATCCGATGCGCATTGAACAGCGGATCGGGCGAATAGATCGTTACGGCCAGAAGAGCGAGACCGTCGCGATCGTAAATATGGTGACGCCTGGAACCGTCGACGCAGACATTTATGATCGCTGTCTGTGGCGGATCGGCGTGTTTCATCACGCTGTCGGTGGTAGCGAGGATATACTCGGGGCAGTCACAAATGAGCTTCATGATATTGCCGAAAGCTTCACCCTGACGGCAGCGGAGCGAACAGAGCGGCTACAGCAGCTGGCTGACAATGGAATCCGACAGATTCAAGAGGAGCAGCAACTGGAGAGTCGACAGTCGGAGCTATTCGGCCTGAACGTTCCGAAACAGTCCTGGAAGGATGAAATTGAAGCTGCAGAGTCTTTCTGGCTTTCACCAACTGCTATTCATGCCTGTGTTGGCACCTATCTGGCAAAGCACTTGGGTGAAGACTCCAATCACTTGCTTGGGGAAAAGCCGTTGAAGACACTACGCATCAGCCAATCTGCTCGGGCGATCCTTCTTAACGAATTCCGACGACTGCCGCGATCAACCGAACCGATTGCCCGTGACTGGGAAAAGTGGCTGAAGGGAACGCTCCCAACAATACCGGTTACCTTCGATCAGCAGACAGCCGCTGAAAATCCAAAGGCACAGCATCTTACTGTCGTTCATCCGCTCGTGCGGCAGGCCTCGAATGCACTCGAAACAGTCGATACACATCTGTGTGCACTAACGATTGAATCTGATGAACTACCTGCGGGCAGGCATTCGTTCGCAATCTACAAGTGGTCCATGCATGGCATTAAGCCAAACCAGATCTTGACGCCAATCGCGGCCAACGCCGAAATTTCCGCCTCGATCCTTAAGCTTCTAAAAAATGCACAGAACGACGACGATGGCCTGCTACCTGACTCTATGGAAAAGGACGAACTTGACGCGCATCATTACGTGAGTTGGGCAGAGGCACAGTCGGTCCACATCGCTGACAACCAGCAACTTGTCGAATACCGTGTTCAGAGCCTCAGCGTAAGTCATCGTGCTCGCCGCAGGGCGATCGAGGATCAGCTCGCTCGTGCGACCAACGAAAAGATCCGGATTATGAAGCAGAGCGAACTTGCCCGAGCTGAGGTGGATTTCGAACGGCGCATGGAAGAGTTGAAGCGCGCTGCAGCCACTGGCGATATACGTGTGTCGCCAGTGGTGTTCGGTGCTGTCACCGTAATGAGGCCAAAGTCATGAATGCTATTGCGGAAGTTCGAAAGGAACGAGAGGATCTGGCGCGTGTCCTCAAGCGCCACAGCGGCATCCGCAGAATCGTCGAAGATCTTTACCCCGACAAGGCACACTTCATTTTTGAACTTTTGCAGAACGCAGAAGACCGCGGCGCTACCGAGGTAAGTTTTAGCCTGACTTCCGAAGCCTTGAGATTCGAACACAACGGAGAAACGTTCCGGCTGCAGGATATTTATGCCATCACGGATATTGGTGAAGGCACGAAAGCCGACGACGATGACAAAATCGGACGCTTCGGAGTCGGGTTCAAAGCCGTGTTTGCCTACTCTGAGACCCCACACATTTGGTCACCATCCTTTTCATTTCGCATCAGCGACTTGGTTCTCCCCTCAGCCTTACCCGCCGTGCCAGACATTCAGGAAAAAACTCGCTTCGAATTCCCGTTCAATAATCCAAAGAAGACTGCCGAAGATGCCTTTTCAGAAATCAGAAGCGGCCTGAACGAGCTCGCAGAATCTACCCTATTGTTTTTGCCGAATATTGAATCCATAAAATGGTCGATTGGTAGTGAGCTCAACGGAGAAATTCTTAGAATTGCTCATACCGCCACTCATATCGAAGTAATGAAGCAGAGCAATGGACAGAAGACCACAAGTTCGCACTTTCTAAAGTTCGACGAGGTAGTAAAAGGCCTCGAAAGACAGCGCGTTGCTTTGGCGTTCGCACTCGATTTTCTGCCAAATGTTTCAACTTTTTCTTCCGCCAAGCAGCTGGCAAAGCAGCTCAAGATTGTCCCTACGCAGGGGCAGGTCGCTGTGTTCTTTCCGGCGAACAAAGAGATTTCTGGGTTACGGTTTCACCTGCACGCACCCTTCGTGCCAGAACTGAGCCGCGCCAGTATCAAGTCAACTCCCGCCAATAATCCGCTCTTTGACCAGTTGGCGTCTCTTGCTGCATCATCCCTTCACGAAATCCGCGATCTTGGATTGCTTACGACAGACTTTCTGGGCGTTCTTCCCAACCCGCAAGATCGTCTCGGTGACGGGTATGGGTACCAACAGATTCGAAATTCGATTTTCGAGGCAATGAAGACGCAACCGCTCTTCCCAACACACGACAAAGGACATGCGCCGGCGAAGATCTTGATCCAGGCCAAGGCATCACTAAAGGACCTTCTTAACGAAGCTGACATCAAGTTTCTCGTCGACAGTGAGACCGTACCCCCTCGTTGGGCGGCCAGTCGGGCACTCCAAGGTACTAACGTCGAAAGATTCATGTCCGGCCTCGGCATTCGGGATTGGGACACTGATGCATTCGTCAAACGGGTCGCGGAAAAGACAGGAGGACTTTTGCGCCCCGTGGACGCAGCGTTCCTGTCTTGGCTCGGCACGAAGAATGCTGAATGGCATCAGCAGTTCTATTCCCATCTCGACGGTGAAGGCGTATCGGCGAGTGCGACTGTGCAGCTGAGAAGGTGCCGGATCATTCGAACTGTCGAACTGCGCTATGCCATAGCTGGTGAATGCCATTTTCCAGATGAAGACAGTTCAGAGACGAGGGGCATGCTATTTGTCGACAACGCCGCCTACAGCTCGGGAAAGAGCAAAGCACAGCAGGAGAGTGCGCGACGCTTCCTGGAAACCGCCGGTGTCACGGTCGTCGGCGAGCGGCAACGACTGGAGGCGCTGCTCAAGAGCAGCTATTCGGATGAGCACAGTGCGCTTTCTGAACGCGCTTATCTGAAAGACTTGCGTCGATTTATGAAGATGCTCGAAGATGATGCATCGTTTTTGGAGCCCCTATCAAGATTTTCGATCATCAGGGGCAGCGACAACAAATGGCATAAGGCAAAAGACGTATATCTAGATAGTCCACTCGTTGATACTGCACTTGGCGACTACTTTGCACTCTTAGGCACCGCCAACCGCCTCGTGCCGCCTGCAGACATTTACCACACATCAAAATTAGACAACGCAAAGCTGACAAGATTCCTCGAGGCACTTGGAGCCCACACGAAGATCAGCTTGATTAGGATGACTTGCGACCATAATCCTCAGAAGGCTTATCTTCACACCGCGCACGGAGAGAGATACACAAATCCAATCGACCGCGACTATGGGATGAACAAGCTTGGGCTTCTCGCCAAACAAAGATCCGAGCGCCTGTCTAGATTGGTTTGGAGTACTATGACCTCTCTGAAAATTCCGGATAACGCCTATGCCGAAAATCCCCTGCGAGCGGTGTATCGCAAGAACGCGCGCGGAGGAACACGTTTTGCGGACTCGCATCTCGTTCACCAGTTGCGCAATGAAGAGTGGATTCCACAACGGGGTGGCCATTTCGTTAGGCCTTCGGATGCGAGACCTGAACTATTGCCTGATGGTTTCACTTTTGATGCTGGCTGGCACTGGATCAAAGCAATCAAATTTGGCGATGGCGTCCGCTTACAAAGCGAAAGGGCGAGCGCCGCGAGTGCCGCGGCCGTTGAGCAAGTTCGGAGGGACCAAGAGGCCGCCGCTACACTAGGGTTCAAGAATCCCGATATTGCTCGACAGCTTGCCGAAATTCCGCCCGAGGAACTTAGCGCCATTGTTGCAGAGCACACCCGGCGCAAGAACTTCGACTTGCCAGACAAAGAGATTGGCAACCCGTCGCGTCGCAGCGACCGCGTAACTGCTGGCGCAGCTGCAGCTCCGGGTCGACAGTCTGTGGAGCGGACACGTTCAGTCTCTCTTGGTCGAGAGGAAGTAAAAGTAGAGAGCAATCAATACTTGCGGCAGCAATATACGAATGCCGATGCCGAACAAATTTGTCAGATTTGCAAAGATGTTCTTCCCTTCAGGCTCGACAACGGGGCGCACTTTTTCGAAGCTGTGGAACTCCTGCCGGAATTGAACAGGCGTCACTACCAGAACTATCTTTGCCTGTGCCCAAACCATTCAGCGATGTTCAGGTTCGCCAATGGCTCCAAGCAATCCTTGACGGACAGCATTGTCCAGCAGACGGGGAACCAGGTTCCTGTCGTTCTAGCCACCCAAGAGGTGACGATCTACTTTACGAAAACCCATCTTGCCGATCTGCAGGCTATTATCAAAGCGGATGCCGACGAGCCATCGCCTGACGAAGGTGCTTGGAATGAGAGATCTTGATTTTCGCGTTGCTACCATGGACTTCGCGCCCTCTTGCTTCAACCTGCTCGATATCACGGAACCAGATGCCATCTTCGCCGTAACCGTCCGGTCTGGCCGAGTTCTCGAACGAGGTCGATCATCTGGGCGATGCCTATGAGTACCTGATCGGCCAGTTTGCGGCCGGTTCGGGCAAGAAGGCGGGCGAGTTCTACACGCCGCAGCAGATTTCAGACATCCTGTCGGCGATCGTCACCCTAGACAGCCAGGAACCCGCGACGGGCAAGAAGGAGCGCCTGGCGAGCGTTCTGGACTTTGCCTGTGGGTCGGGTTCGCTGTTGCTGAACGTGCGCAAGCGGATGGGCGCGCATGGCATCGGCAAGATTTTCGGCCAGCCCATAGTTCTTGAACCGCACATCATCGCCCATCGCCTCGGTCGGCTCCCAGCGGAAGCTGAAGGGCGGGTTCGCGACCACGGCATCGAAGGAGGGCTTCTTTGCCGGGTTCAGCTCACGCAGGATATCCCAGTCATTGGCCAGAGTATCGCCATGGAAGATCTCGAACTCGGTGTCCTTCACCCCATGCAACAGCATGTTCATGCGAGCGAGGTTGTAGGTCGTGATGTTGCTTTCCTGGCGCCGAAGTCAGCCGCTGACTTCGCGTTTCTCCTGCATGGTTTCCACTATTTGAAGGATGAGGGCGTGATGGCCATCATTCTGCCGCATGGTGTGCTGTTCCGAGGAGGGGCAGAGGAGCGCATTCGCACAAAGCTGCTCAAAGACGGTCACATTGACACCGTCATCGGCCTGCCCGCGAACCTGTTCTACTCTACTGGCATACCGGTCTGCATCCTCGTGCTCAAGAAATGCAAGAAACCTGACGACGTACTCTTCATAAACGCCGCCGAGCACTTCGTGAAAGGCAAACGTCAGAACCAACTCACGGACGAACACATCGCCAAGATCATCGATTCCTACCAATCCCGGAAGGAGGAGGAACGCTACTCCAAGCGCATCAGCATGGAGCGTATCGCCGAGGAGGGCTACAACCTCAATATTTCCCGTTACATCAGCACCGCGGTGGGTGAGGAGGAGATAGAATTGGCGTTGACGCACAAGAAGTTGGCCTAAATCGAAAAGAAGATCCGGGAGGCAACGGCGAAACACAACGCGTTCTTGAAGGAACTTGGGCTATCCCCATTGCCGGGGGCAGAATGACCTTTGTCTGAACCGCCGGGGGTCTGTCGGAGATTCGAAGTCCGACAAGGATGTTAGCGATAACATACTTATCCGACACTAGGGCGCCAAAATGAAACACGTCAGATCCGCCGGTCTTGGTCTGGATGTGTGCGGGGTTACCTCTTTGGCGGTGGAAGCGCGGCTCAAGAAATGGGGTATGGGTCGCGGGCCTTGCGCCCCAAACGGACATCAGGCGGACACGGCCAAATCTCAAACGCAGAAAGCCACCCGAGGGTGGCTTTTAACGTATTGATTTAAGGTGGTAATGTCTGGTTGCGGGAGTAGGATTTGAACCTACGACCTTCAGGTTATGAGCCTGACGAGCTACCTGGCTGCTCCATCCCGCGACGATGAGAGGCCTTATGGCCTTTTGTTGTTTATTGGCGTGGCGCTTTTTTTTCAGACTGTGATCGTTTGTGAGAGATACGGTTCGGGTTTGACTGCGGTTTTTACCAGGTTTGGCGGCGACCTACTCTCCCACGTCTTGAGACGCAGTACCATTGGCGCGACAGCGCTTAACGGCCGGGTTCGGGATGGGACCGGGTGTTTCGCTTGTGCTATGACCACCAAGCCGGGAAAAAACCTCATTTTGTTTGTCCTGGCGCCTATCGGCCACTTGAGGACATCTTGTTTGTCCTGGCACCCGGAGGGGTGCTTGAGGACGGATGTATCTCCAACCGTCTTGTCTCCGGTTGGAGGGGGGGGTCCAAGTCAGTACTCTGTGATTTGTGTATGCTTTTGAGTTTGTCCGGCAAGAGTCTTGCTATTACTGGATCAAATCAAGCCTATCGGGCGATTAGTACCGGTCAACTGAACGCATTGCTGCGCTTACATCTCCGGCCTATCGACGTGGTGGTCTACCACGGCCCTCAGGGATACCTTGTTTTGAGGGGGGCTTCCCGCTTAGATGCCTTCAGCGGTTATCCTGTCCGAACTTAGCTACCCTGCACTGCGGCTGGCGCCACAACAGGTCCACCAGTGGTTCGTTCACCCCGGTCCTCTCGTACTAGGGGCAACTCCTCTCAAGTATCCTACACCCACGGCAGATAGGGACCGAACTGTCTCACGACGTTCTAAACCCAGCTCACGTACCTCTTTAAATGGCGAACAGCCATACCCTTGGGACCTGCTCCAGCCCCAGGATGAGATGAGCCGACATCGAGGTGCCAAACACTGCCGTCGATATGGACTCTTGGGCAGTATCAGCCTGTTATCCCCGGCGTACCTTTTATCCGTTGAGCGATGGCCCTCCCACTTGGGACCACCGGATCACTATGGCCGTCTTTCGACTCTGCTCGACTTGTCAGTCTCGCAGTCAGGCTGGCTTCTGCCATTGCACTCAACGAGCGATTTCCGACCGCTCTGAGCCAACCTTCGCGCGCCTCCGTTACGCTTTAGGAGGCGACCGCCCCAGTCAAACTACCCACCACGCAGGGTCCCGGACCCGGATAACGGGCCGCGGTTAGACATCAGAAGTGCGAAGGGTGGTATCTCAAGGGAGGCTCCACGGAAACTGGCGTTCCCGCTTCAAAGCCTACCACCTATCCTGCACATCACAATCCTGATGCCAGTGCGAAGCTATAGTAAAGGTGCACGGGGTCTTTCCGTCTAACCGCGGGAAGCCTGCATCTTGACAGGCAATTCAATTTCGCTGAGTCTACGTTGGAGACAGCGGGGAAGTCGTTACGCCATTCGTGCAGGTCGGAACTTACCCGACAAGGAATTTCGCTACCTTAGGACCGTTATAGTTACGGCCGCCGTTTACCTGGGCTTCAAT
>Ga0210036_1000540_pt1 | contig 45216 bp, 26 predicted proteins | sample CryGeymeta201515_FD_185469 | JGI IMG/M metagenome (GOLD analysis project Ga0210036, IMG submission 185469) | Groundwater microbial communities from Crystal Geyser aquifers in Utah, USA - Crystal Geyser metaG 2015-15 (SPAdes) (version 2) | ecosystem: Environmental > Aquatic > Deep subsurface >...
AGTAGTACTAGTAGTAGTAGTAGTAGTAGTAGTAGTAGTAGTAGTAGTAGTAGTAGTAGTAGTAGTAGTAGTAGTAGTAGTAGTAGTAGTAGTAGTAGTAGTAGTAGGCTATGTCTTTTGGTTACCAGCATAGTACTGGTATGCAAAGCGACGCCACATGGACTCGAAGTATCACGAATCATGCGTCAAAAAAGCAAAGCCATCGACCGAAGTGCGCCGTACGTTATCTAAAATCTCTAACTCTACACAATCCAAGTTCCAATCTCCATCATCAGCGTCATCCATCTCACAACAACAATAAAATAATAATAAATAATTCATGAGATTTTAAGTTTTCGAAGGATTTTTTTGAGTCTACCAGGTACTGACTGCTAGCTAGAGTCTAGTAGAGTATTCCATCATTTTTCAAATTGCACATCATTGAATCATTGCATCATTGCGTCATTAAGAAAAAAGAAACAGACAACATACATAGTACATGATAAATATTGCTAAAAAGAGACACACGTACTAGCACACATGATAGACAAGCGCTCATTTATTTTTTTGCAACAATGATGACAACATCAGTAATGCATCCTTCACTGCCTTGTAGTAACAATAGTACTAGTGATACCGCAAGCAGCAGCAACACCAAGACCACTACTAGTAGTAGTAGTAACAACAACGACAACATTCCACTGCTGACGTGCGCTCTTTTAGCCGCATTGACGACAGGAGGTCCTGTGTATGCGTTTGGTTTGTACGGTGGAGATTTAAAAACACAACTTGAATTATCTCAATCACAGTTAGATACGATCAGTTCCTCTAATTTCTGTGCTGGACTGCTGAGCTGGATACCAGGATTGCTCGTGGATCATTTTGGTGTCAAATTTGGTCTCGTGTCCGGTGGATGTTTGGGTTGTACCTTCATGATGGCCTATTGGGTCGTGGCCAAACAACTACTGGTATTGCCCAATCAACAAACGACCATTGCTGCACTCTGTGGCTTTGGTATTCTGATTTTCATGTCCAATGCCTTGGTCATTGGGAGCGTGTACAAGATATTGGTCAGTACCTGTACACCACACACCAAGGGATCTGCTGTCGGTGCTGCCAAGGGATATGTCGGTTTGGGAAGTGGAGTGTACGCATGTCTATTTCGAGCACTCAAAACAAACACTATCAGTGATTTGGACTTCTTGCCAATGGCAGCTCTACTGGCAGTCCTTGTGGGCAGTCTACCAGCTGTAGTGCTGTTGCCCTCTGATGAAGAAATAAACAAATTGTTACAAATTCCCAAAGTTCAATTGGACAGAACATGTCGCCATCATTTTCGAATGCTGTATTTCGGATTGGTCCTATTGGCCACCATAGTCATAGGAACGACCATGGCGTCGCTACTACAAGATGAAGACTACAGTGATAATGACGTTCCAGAAAAAACGCAGTATGTTAGTGCTCTGTTTATTGTCCTGGCTTGGCTTGCTCCAATTTTATCCCTTTTGGTATTGCCACACAAGTCTGCTTCCGCTAGTGATACAGGTGGTTCTCTCATTGCTGCTACTGCTGCTGCTGCTACCGCCGCCGCTGCTCCTAACGGTACAGCTTATGAATCCATCCAAGACGCTGTACAAGAAGCTCTGAGCGAAGAAATAAATAAAGAAGAAGAAGAAAGTCACGAAACAGACGAATTCATCATGTCGCTCCCAAGAAAGACGCCTTCAGTTGCAGCCGTTCTGGCATACGGAGCCGAAATTACTGACTCTGTTCAGGTACGGGGACCTCGTGGAATGCTCGGTCGAGATGCCGTACCTAGTCACGATCAAGTACCGAACTTGACCCTTTTTCAAATGCTTAAAACAACACCGGCTTGGTTATTTGCCTGGGTTGCCACTGTACGAGTGGGTGGTGGAACCATGGTCACGAACAATCTAGGACAAATGGTAGAATCACTGGGACTGTCCAACCAAAGCAACACCATGATACCAGCCGCATTGGCATTATTTAGTGTTGCACAAGCCTTTTCTCGTGTCATGACGGGCGCGGTCAGTGATTGGGCCTTGTCGTGGAACCTGCACTCTCACTTTACCCGTAACCGTACTGCGCCACAACCACATGCTTTTGATTTGGATGGCATTCCTCGACCGGCATTTCTCATCGTGGCGTCATTTGCGGGTGTCCTGGCACACTTGTTCATGTCCATAACGACGACACGAACTTTCTTTTTAGTGGGAGTGTGTTTCTCAGGAGCTGCCTTTGGTATGATTTGGCCTCTGATGGTTCTGATCACGGGAGAAGTCTTCGGTACTGCTAATATGGGTGCCAATTACATGTTTTACGACGGTCTTGCCAGTGCATTAGGGACTCTGTTTCTGAGCAAATTCGTTACACAAGAAGTTTACGAACAAAATATTGAAACGGAAGATGATCGGACTTGTTACGGTCGAAATTGCTTTTGGGGCACGCACATCATCACTGCCATTTTGAGCTTTACGTGCGTCCTTGCAAGCTACTGGTTCTATCAGGCAACTCGTCATGTCTATGCGAAATGCCTCTACTAGACTAAGCATCTACTACTTGGTAGAGTAGTGTGGTACTGGTAAAAGTCGGGTATCCGACTAGGTGCAAGCAGGAACGCAACTATATTTCAAAACACAACTATATTTTAAACTAGTATTTGAACTAGTTGTAGCTACAGTACTACGACCATTGCTCGTACTGTACATGACTCAATTAGTCTAGTCGGTACTCTGGTCTAGCTACTACCATGGTACCAGGTAGTACTAGCTAGAATAGACTACTGTGCTAGCTACTCTACTACTAGCTAGTAGCTACTAGAGTACTACTACTGTCAGTAGTGGTGCCAGTGAAGCAGTCTGTCTACTAGCTAGTAGTTGTAACGATTGGGAGCGCAACCAATGGGGTGGCTGTGCGACCAATGAAAAGAAATGGATCTTCTTCGGTCACGTTCTGTTTCTTAGTCTCTACATGATGATAATACTGTATTATTTTCGTATGATGATGGGTGATTTTTTCAAGACAGCGCAACGCACGAAGAATCCTGGTGAATCCTTCCATTCTTTACTGCACAAACCATAATACTCTATGAATACAATACTACTACGCATGACTTCAAATATAACACCAAGATGATGATGAAATTATCAGTTCTGATAGTTGTCTTCTATAGTTGGTTTAGCTGCTGGATTCAACCTTCCACTGCGTTTTCGGTCGCTTTGAGCATACCAAGAAGCAAAAGCAGTACTACTAGTGGGACTCCTACGAGAGGAAGTATTATGATACGACAACGTCACACCAGTCGCATACAGAATATTCCATTGCCAGTTGAAGCACTGCCGAAGTACTTCACATCCAGCAGTTCTAGTGCTGCTACAATTAGTAGTTGTCGTAGTACTACAACTGCTCTGTCAGCCTCTCCTGACGAGAATAACAGCCAGGACAGCAAACCCGATCCATCCATTCTAATCAGCGCCAAAGATGATAGGACACAACAAATCGCTTTTGTGACCGCCTTTGGCGCTTTGGCCATTGGTACTGCTGTGTGTGTCAATTTGTGGTACACTGTGGGTGTCACGTCACTGGGAAATGATTTTTTTGATACCATACGGACTCGCATTTTCCCTATTACGTTTGGTTCAATTTTTGCCATTGTGGGAGTGCTTCATTTTGTTTTCGTCGAAAATTTTGCCCGCATCGTACCTCCCAGAGGGACGTGGGGTGGGTTGTGGCAAGCACCAACACCCCTTCGGGAACAACTGTTCGGTGCCAGTGTAAGCTACGAAGAATACCATTCGTACTGGACAGGAATTGCAGAATGTATTGGAGGACTTTGGCTTATGGGTTCGGGATTGGGATTGTTTGGTTTATCTACCGGACCACCCGCGTTTCTGCTGTTCTTGTTGACCATTGGAGTCACACCTGCCAATTTGTTCATGTTTACGCACGATGCCAATCCCGGTGGTGCAATTCCACGTCTGCAGTATCCCTTTGGTCATTTGGCAAGATTTGTAGTCCAGTGTGGTCTATTATCCAACTTTTGGATCATGATGATGGGCGCTAATCCGCCGTCGTAACTGGACATTTAGCAGAGTTACGAGCTGTCGAATACATGCAGACAGATCCACAGTACCGTAGTGGACTATCAAACATGTGAACCGATCTTCTATCCTCTACTTTATGAGCACGCACCTGTCAACATTCGATAATTGAAAATCAATATCGCACTGCAAATGACAATTCGTCCCCATTGCCTACTACAGTAGCTAGTAGAGTGCTCGAGTACAGTGGGTAGCTACTACTACAATGAAAAACTGTAGAAAATATTGCAGTGCTCAATACTAAATTAATAAAAGTGGTGAGCGTACTACCACAACCAGTAATTACTACTAGTAGTAGTAGTGGTACTACTACTAGTAGTAGTAGTAGTTGCGGGAAAAGCGATACGATCGACGATGGTTGCTTGATTGGTGGCAACAACTACCGCTACACTACTCCAGAACAACTTACTTACCTGGTAGTACTACTACTACTAGTAGTGGTACCTGGTAGCTTACCAGTAGCTAGAAAGTAATGCTACTGGCTAGTACTCAGTACCAGGGTAGACTACTACGAGTAGTAGGCAGTGATAGCTACTTTACATATAATAGCACCGTAGTGGTACCTAGTACCTCCTGCGGAAGATAGTAGTGGTACCAGTAGTCATTTCATTTGTGTACTACCAGGTACTAGTAGGTCGTAGGAGTAGTAGTGCCAGGTACAGTAAATTCTGTTTTTAGGACTATTTGGCCTACCACATCAATAGTTCTGGTAGTATTGGCAGCTTCTACTACTAGTAGTAGAATAGCTACCGATACTCCTGATTAGTTACCCTGGTATTCATAGTTCCTCAGGATACAGGTCGTACTGGTACGAGCACTGATGAAGGTTTTCTGGACTAGAATGATGACGACGCTATGCGGTTGAATTGTTCTGCTGAATGAATGAGCATTTTAACTCGTGCTCACGTCATTATGTCAGTGAGCCATTGAATTCCCCTAGATTTAGATGACCCACTTGTGAAACAAGTGACCATTGATAAATCTTACCTTAGAACACGTCATTAAAGGCCCTGAAAAACCCCGGAAGCGATCCCGGTGCCCGTCTCGTGGCATGAAATTGTGAGGTGGCAAGAATTGCCACTACTCTGATTGGTCATCGAGGATACCAAGTTGACTTTTAGCTGGAATATATTCCAGGTGATGGTGCTCACAATATTTGTTACGGAGTATTATTTATTCGACAACAAATCAGCTGCCAGGTACTTCCAACAAAAGTTGAAGCCTCCTTTTTAAATTATTAATAAAACCAAGTATTCCGTTATGATGATTTCTGAAGAAGATGCTCCTTTAATGACGAACGATCTGGATCCCACCAAGGTTACCGATGAGAGCGAGGGTGAGACCGACAGTGATGACTCTGACTACGAGACTGACGACAGCGAAGATGACAGCAGTTCGTCCATAGACGAAGGCATGGCCGAAGACTTGGAAGCCGCCTTGCGCTTGGGGTCTCGACAAGCTGATATGAAACGCAGTTTGTCCAGTCCTGCCATGGTGGCTCTCTTCAACCCTCCCGCGGCCAAGATGAGCGGCACCCCCGATCCCGATGGCAAGCGTGCTCCCACCCCCAAGCGTGCCAGTAATCCTAGTTTGGGACTGAATGCCGCTGATACCATTGCCGGACTTCAAGATTTGGCTGCGCGTATGAAGGCTTCGGAGAGTACTGCCTACATGCAAAAGGCCGTTGAAAAAACCATGCCAGAAACAGTCGAAGATCCCTTTGCGGCTACTCATCCCGATGATTTTCTCCAGCAAATCTTGGAGGGTATTTCGGCAAAGTCCTTTCCCAGTGAAACGTGGCACGATTACTTTCAGACCATGACACCCGATAATGTTGGTGCGTACACTACGGAAATGGTGAAAGCCATTCGCAATGACGAGTACGGATACTTGCGCGAACGACTCCGCAATGGACATACACTCCAGTGCTGTAATACACACGGAGAATCTATTTTGCATCTGGTCTGTCGTCGTGGCAGTGAAGACATGCTCCGCTTTTTGATGGAAGAAGCCGGTGTGTCGGTCCGCATTCGCGACGATAAGGGTCGAACTCCCTTCCATGATGCCTGCTGGACGGAAAATCCCAAGTTTGATCTGGTCTTTGCTCTGTTGGAATCGTCTCCCGAGTTACTGTTCGTCCAGGATCATCGTGGACATACGCCTCTCAGTTACGTTCCCAAAAAATGCTGGGGCAAGTGGAACGGATTCTTGCAACAGAACCGTATCTTCTTGCGGGCTTCTGTCCGATCCCTTCGATTCGATCGGGCCAAGTACTTGGTCCGATCCATTGTTCCTTGCATGAAATAAAGTCAAAAGAAAGCAACAACTAAAATTTATACTACTCTTATTAATGAATAATGAATAAATACTAGAACAGACTAATAGTACAAGTACAACTAGGCTACTGCAAATGAGTCTCACATAAATACTGCGGTAGCCTACCGGTAGCTCTTGTACTACTGTAGCAAGCAAGACGCAACGTCAGTCCATAGTATTAATAATGTACCTGGTAGTAGCTAGTACTAAGTACTACTACTAGTAGCAATTGGTACTCATAGCCAGCTAAAGAGGGCCATTACTAGGTAGTGGTACCTTTAGACTAGTAGCTAGTCTAATACTACAGTAGCTACCGTACCAGCAGTAGACTAGCTAGTACTGTATTCCTACTACCAGGCGTGTACTACCATAGCTACTACTACTAGGCTAGTAGTAGGAAGGAGTACTACTACAGATCATGGAGTTGGAAAAAGTGTAATAGAAGCGTCATGAACAAGATTCTGTTCGTTTCCTACCGAGGCAAAAAATGGTAGATTCTTGTACAAGTGCAATGTGGAAAAGCATATGGTACTCGTACGAAAATAGGAATTCAACGGTTATGCATTTTCTAAATACTTTTCTGTCCCTCCCTTTGCACTGCCTCCAATGCACAAAAAAATTTATGAATAAATAATATTCAGTCGTTGAGAGTGGTGGTACCAGGTAGAGCATTAAAGATTCCCCGTCTAAGTATTCCGCGAATCTCCTGAAATATCCGATGGAAACAAATGAATACTCTACTATGGTACTCTCTGGTACCAGTACGGTATGAGCTACTACGACTTGTAGTAGTCTACTACACTAGTTAGCAGTACTAGAAGCTCTACAAGATAGTACCTGGTAGCAGTTGCCTAGAAATTTTAGTCTCCAATGACATCAACGTTTCTGTTGGTGGTATTCTTTTTTAGTGGTACTAGTCTACTATTAGTAGTACAGTACCTGGCGTGGTAGTACCATAAAAACTATAGAAACAAACTACAACCTACTGTATTTTATAGCACGACAATGAATTGTAATAATAATAACATGTCCGACCTGTCCAATACTGTGAATACAACACAAGAAGACGACGACGATGAAGACTACTACGGCGACGACGACTATAACATGATGAATCTGAACAATCATTACACTGACAGCACTTGTGACGAGAATAACAATAACAACAATGACAACGACAAGGATGGACTCATGAAAGTTGGAAACAACAAATCGGAAATGCTGCCAACAACAACAAAAATAACGACGACGACGACGACGACGACGTCAGCATATTACTACCAGTACTGTCGAGAACTCTTTCGTCGTCATGGTCACACGGTTTTGACTGTACTGTTGGCTATTGCCTTGGGAATTACAACCTGGCATGCCAAGAATAGCAGCAGCAGCAGCAGTAGCGGTACTACCACTACCACCACCACTACTAGTAATGGCTTGTTTCAAAGTTCCATTCCATGGGCACCCCTTCCTGCATCGGATCAAGTTATTGAAACTGTAGCTTTTGGAAGCTGTATGAAGCAAAATATGCCACAACCATTCTGGGATACACTGGTCACTGCTCAACCACAAGTTACTGTACTCATGGGTGATCAAGTATATCCGGATGGTGATTGCGAAGATATGGATTGCACGGTACTGAAAGAAGCCTACAAAGTATGGAGTCAACATCCATCCTTTTTGGGTGCCAAGGCTGTACTACCCATGGTACCTATATTGGATGATCATGATTATGGACAGAATGATTGTTATGAATCCAATCCATTCAAGGATGTGGCCAAGGAATTGTTTTTTGATTTTTATGACATTCCAACTACGGACGAACGACGAGCAGTACCAGAACGGAAACATGAAGGACTTTATACCTATTACGAATGGGGACCATTGGGACAACGGGTACAACTCATTGTATTGGATACCCGCTATTCACGATCAGAATTTCTGTACAGTGAAGAAGAGTGGGCCTATTTACCAGATCACCACGACAAATCCAAACGAATGCTCAGCAAGGCACAGTGGCAGTGGTTGGAAGAGGACGTATTGCAACGACCTGCCAATGTTCGTCTTGTCGTATCCAGTGTTCAAGTTCTAACCCAGGGAGAATGGGGATTTGAACACTGGTACAATATTCCACACGAATTGGCAAAACTGAAACACATGTTGCGCAAGTACTGTCACAATGTTGACAAGAATCAACGATCGTTGCCACTCTTATTGTCGGGAGATCGACATATTGGAGCCTACTATTACGACGAAGAAAACGATTTACACGAAGTTACAGCTTCCAGTTGGACACATACTATTATTAAGGGATGGGATCCAGATGGTGTCAAGTGTGAAACTGACGAAGAATGTATCGAACCCGATACGATCCGCGTTGGAGATGCCATTCATGAAAATCATTTCGGCTTGGTACAGATTGATTGGAAAGAGCGATCTCTCCGTGCTAGTTTGGTACGTGCGGAAACATCGCACGGATATCCCGTCAAACAAAAATGGAACGAAGATACCGATGCCGGAAATCCCTTATGGAGTTTGGAATTGGACATTCCCTGATGGAACAACTTTTTATGGTGCAAATGTAAAGCAGTGCAATAATTCGTACTCGAGTACATGGTATATCTACACACAAACAAACACAACATATATATTATATTTTTTATTGTTCCCATTACTTAACAATAGTATTGTGTGCAGCAGTACTGATGTTTGAGTCCAGATCCGATCGTTGTCAGTCCCTTGACCCTTCATCTCGTTTCATTTCGTTCAAGTCCGTACCCGCCATTCCAAATAACCGCTCCTTCAAGATAGCCAGTAGTGCAGCTGCGAAAACCAAGAAATGTACGCGATCTAGAAAAAAAATGCACTTTCTGTAGTGGAGTAGATGATGGCAAGATAACAATAGACAAGAACAGTCAAAAAATGGAAATGAAGAACCTGATACAAGCCACCACCCGGACACCGAATATTAACCATCTTTGAACTATGGTACTACGTACAGTGCTACCCAGCACGAACTCCGCCCATCTCCTACCATTCTATGACAGCTAGCGTATACTACGTAGTAGGATTTTTTAGTAGTGGTTGCAAACAACTCCTTTCCCATGCCAGAAAAAATGCACTCATGTTTGTCGTCGTTAGTTGTTGCGCTTGCAAGTTCCACTCACCCGCGGCGGATGCATGCTTCCGGCACCTATTGGCAGATCCTGTTTCGCCTCAACGGCTATTTGCATTCCAAATTGAACAACTACTAGTAGTACCTAGTACTTCTTCGACTTACTAAACTAGTTCTTTGCAACTCCAACACTAGTTATTAAAATACAAACTAGCAATGTTGAAAACGCCAAGAAGAGCCTCGACTTAGGCAACCGGCTTGGAATACTAGTAGCGCTTTTAAAAGAATTCAATGGAATCTACAGGATTCGTACCTGGTACCTGGTACCTGGTAAAAAGAACTTACCTACGTACCAATATCATTGTCAATCTTCTTTCGCCTGTGCAGTATTTTGTGATGAATTGTTTGATACCACCATAGAATTCGGATAACTTCTTCATTGATCTTTCCAGTATGACTCGAAATCAACGATTGATAAGAAAGGATATAAAAAAATAAAGGCTTTTTTCTAAATGTGAGTTGCCGATAAAATACTGGTTATAGTGGTACCTAGTACCGCATCGATTTGTAATGTTTTTGGATTTGCGTTTCTGAAATTATCCACATGTAGGCTCACTTTCTATAATTTTCATTATTAAGAAGGTCCTTTCTACACGAAATAAACAAACTAGCTTTTGAAAAACGCAAACTATGACGAACTACGTTACAGCAGTACTTTTACTTTTGACTTCGGTTACGACCGTCTCAGCCCAACTTTGTTCGTTCATGTACGAAGATCCTCATTTCTATACCTTTGACGGAGTCAAGAGTGACTGCCAAGGAAGTGGCGACTTTGTTCTTGCCAAGTCCCTCGATACTAACTTTCAAATTCAAGGACGGTTCACACAAGGTACCGAAACTGCCAAGCAACAATGGCGAGCCGAAGGAAAGGGTACACTTGGAACTGTGACCAAAGCCTTAGTCATCGACACTGGCTATCCAGGGGAGCCCAAAATCGAGATCGATGCTGACGTTCCTATGAACAATAAAGACAAACGCTTTGGACAGAACTGGGGACAGTGCCGTATGAATTACTTTGTTGACGGAGTACAAAAAGATTTCCCTTCAACCTCTTGGGTCGCCTCGAAAGTCAAATTCCTTCGCCGACACGAACGCAACACGTACTACCGTGATCTCTTCTTTACAAATTCTGGTCTCCACGTCCGTGTTTACAAGCGTTATCATCCTTGGTTTGGCTGCTACATCAATCATCAGTAAGTATCACCTGTTGGATATCTGAATAAAATAGATATCGAATTCCCTCAAGCATACCCTAACAACAACGCTGTCTTCACCCGTCCTTTCCTTTCCGCCACCCTTCTAGCATTTGCCTCGGAAATAAGCTGGAGGCCCAGAAAATTACTGGCCTTTTTGGAAATGCCAACGGCAATAAAAATGATGAGTGGATGACCCGTTTTGGAGACAAAGTTGCCAAGCCTGCTACCGTTGGCAAGCTCAACGAATATTGTGAGCAGCAGTGGTGCGTTCACGGCGAGGAGAACTCTCTCTTTGTCGAACCCGATATCAATGGACAATGCGCATCTCGTCACGACGATGAGCTCGAAAAGGCCAAGGAAAATGCGTCCCTTGAGCTCAAGGAACTTTGCGAAAACGACGAAGACTGTATTGAAGATGCCATAGTCGCTGGAGATCCAGAAGTCGGTAAGCGCACCCTAGAGGAAAAGAAGAAAAAGAAAATCGACGAGACTGATGTTGACGCAACTCCCGAGGATGAACACGAAACTGATATCTGCACGACTAACGAGGGACATGAAGTCCCTTGCAATGATTTCGAATCTAACATGAACTGCGAAGCACTTGGATATGACTTTGGCTACGTAAGTACTGAGTACATTTCTTGAGTCAGCCCATCGAGAGCAGCTTTGATTCGCAATGGCGTTTTCGTCGACTTACTTTCTTCCTTTCTTGTTAACATTTTAGAAAATGGATGGCTGCCAAGCCCAGGACGACGGCCCTTTCGACACTCTGGAATTGACTGACCACACCCAAACGTGCGAAATCGATGGAAAGAATGTTGGTAATTTCCAAATCGATTGCTCTAGTCCCGACGGCGAACAGTTTAGGGATGCCATTATCACTCCCTCCGTCGATGCTGTTATCAAGGTCAAGGCTGGAAACGGTGGAATCCTATACACCGATATTCAAGCTGGCGAAACCTACACCCTCAGCGGCCCTCAGCGCAAGGGGATTAACCATATCGAATTCTGCTTCAAGTGTCCCTCCATCGTTACAGAAGACGGAGGTATTGTCAGCTGTAGTGCGGACGTTGAGACCTGTCCAGATGGTCGCACTTTGTCCCGTGATCCTGCTAAAGGTTGTACATTCCCTTCGTGTGCCACCGACGCACCAACGGATGCACCAACGAATGCACCAACCAAGGTTCCTACTCCTAGCCCAACCAATACTCCCACGAATGCTCCCACGGATGCTCCCACTCCTAGACCAACCAATACTCCCACGGATGCTCCTACGGATGCTCCTACTCCCAGCCCAACCGATACTCCCACAGATGCTCCTACAAAGGCGCCTACAGATGAACAATCTAAATCCTTTGAGGGAGTTGGTACTGCTGAAAGAGATGATGTCATGACGACTGCTTCTCCTCCTGGAACCAAGGGAGACCCTCACTTCAAGACCCATGGTGGTGAAATGTACGACTTTCATGGAGGCTGTGATTTGGTCCTACTGGACAATCCTGATTTCATGGATGGTCTTGGTATGAAGGTCCATGTCCGTACCAAGATTGAGACTTGGTGGTCCTTTGTGGAGTCCGCTGCCATCCAAATTGCCGACCAAGTCATTGAGGTTGTTGGTGGAGACAACAACCAATGGCTTTACAGGAATGGGGAAGCCAACGAAGAACTCGAGGACCAGAAATGGTACATGAACAAGTTGGCTGGTCTGACTGTTCGCTACAAGATGAAGGGTGCCAATCGCGAGGTCCACATCTTCGTGAACGGAGGCGACCACAGCAGCAAGGTTACTATCAAGGCCTACAATCAATTTGTCAAGGTTGAGATGCGAGTCGGCCAATTAGAGAGCGAATTCTACTCTGGATCCAATGGACTCTTGGGCCGCTTTCCAGATGGAAAGCGTGTTGCACGAGATGGAGAAACCTTGATTGATGACGTCGTTGCATTTGGACAGGAATGGCAGGTCCGTAAGGACGAACCAAAGCTCTTCCACAGCTATGATGCTGATTGGGTTATCCCTGCTGGACAGAAGTGCGCCATGCCGGATGAAACAGCTGCCAAGACCAAGCTTCGTCAGCGTCGTCTTGCCAATGGTATGGACTTGAAGGTGGCCGAGGCTGCCTGCTCTCATCTTGTGGATGCAGCTGATCGCAAGGCTTGTGTCTTTGATGTCATTGCCACCCAAGATGTCAATACTGCTGCTGTGTGGTAAGAATCAAATTGTTTGTTCGGGCAGGACGAAACAAAATAAATAGTAACTTGAACAGATGAAAGATGTTTCATTCTTGTCCTCTGTAACCAAACAAAACCAAATTACATTTTTAAAAGGAATGAAAGGAGTTTAACGAATTAGTTACCTTTTAAACTTACGCAACTTGCTGTTTGTCACTTACTAAACGATAGCCAATGTTTGGTTATCAGTAGAACGGAAACGTTACCGCCAGTGGAAATTTACCAACCACCACATGAAATATTGGACCCGTCGGATTGGCAATGCTACCTGGCATAAAACTGAATGTTCCCGAGACGCATGCTGCTTTGGTATCGCTCACGGAAGTTCCTTGGACGGGTCCAGATTGACTTTGGTATATAAAAACGGAATTGGTACGACGATCGCCTTCTCCGGCAGGTCCTAGATCTTCGTAGCCCGGATTGCCGTTGCTATCGAGAAATAATTTCGGTTGTTTCCCAATAACACCATCTCCATCGACTCGACGGATGCGTCCATTGCCATCCATAAATTCCCAGTGTCGTCCAACCAGTTGATACGTCGACTCTTGATGAGTTTTTCCATCATTCGATGGAACCATTTGTATCCGAATACAGTAACCAAAATTCAATCCATCGTCTTGTTGATCCACAGTACCACCTGGAAACCAGCGACAGCTGGCACGGACTTGAATTCCGCGTGTCGTGCAACAACTCATCATAGGTAAACCATCGTGACTGTTGCTGTTGCTGCTGTTGCTGGTTCTGGAGCTTTCCAAAACTTCACTACGTGGCAAATTGGCATCGGGAAACAATCCAATTCCTCGAGATGTAGGTGCTTCAGGAACAATAAGTGTCGACTTGTAGAATCCTGATTCGAGTCGCTGGACGTAGGTTTCTAGATAAGACAGTACTCCACCACGTCCAACCACCGGATGATGCAAGTCATGGATGTTGTTTTGAGACACGGGATAACTATGTACCATAACTATTTCTCCTTGTGGATCATCAGGAGTCACGTGAACGTACAAGAACATGCGTGGTTGTCCCGGAGAAATACCAATGCTGACCCATATGTCATCACTAGCTCGCGAGGCCAAGGCTGTGCCTCCCATGACGTCCACGTTGAACAATCGCATGGAATAGTATTGATCGTAACATGCATACGATCCCATCAGACCGGCAAAGAAATCATGATCGGGACTCCGTGGTTGCAACAGGGCTTGTCCTCCACAAATACTGTACAAGGCCAGAAGACTGGAAGGAAACATTTGAGACCGTCCCAACGACCGTAAGGTGCGCAAGGGCGGGTGACCCTGCAAGCTCTGCAACACGTGATGCATTTCCAGAGATTCTAACACGTGCAACAAACGATTCCAAATACGATCGGCTTGTACAAAATGCTGAGCTTCTGCTGCTCCTGCCGTTAAATCTTGCCATATTGCCCACGATTTGTAAGTCAATTTCCACGTCTCGTGCGGTCGTAGAGCCATGGTAGAAGTCTGCCACTGGTTGCTGACCAATCGCGGAGCCAGTCGATCTTCTGCAGTACTTGCTGTATGTGCTGTATGTGCTGTGGCCAGATCAAAATCACGTTCGACTAGAATTTTCCAGGCCATCCCGCCATGGCCTTGAAACACCTGTTTCAAGGTGCGAGAAGAAGCTTCCAGATGCCCCACTTCCCGCTGGGAAAGAAAGGGAAGAAGGTGCCGGTGGAAGATATCCTCCAAGGAACAGAGCTCCTCTAACGGTGATGTGGATGGGACTGTTTTTTCAAAGCAGTCCGTCATTTTGCAGCTTGCTTAAACTTGAAACCACGGTGAAATAAACAAAGAAATAAATGAATAAGATTAGGCAGGTGCGTAGGGTACCAGTAAGATGTTATGTTATTATTACGATCATTCGTTCTGTCGATCATTCAAGAATCAGTAACTGGATCTGTCTCCCGCCCCACAACAACTACCTACTACTTTACCAGACTACTACTAGTAGTAGTAGCTAGCTTTAGACTACTACTAGCTAGTAGACTGGTGCATAGTATCCAAGGGAACTTGAAAGATTTCGAGATGACGAACATAGACGCATACAGTCCTATCTGTCGACTACCAGGTACTAGTTCATTGTAAGACGCATATGTGACCCATATTTTGGCTTTGTGTGCGTGAAGGAAGACAAATACCGTAGTCTACTACTAGCTACGTAGCTAGTAGTACTGTTGGCAGTTGCCGCTACGGATGACCCGTCATGCCTTATCACTTGTCACTCATCATTTGATTGGTTCTTAATTTGGATAAGAATAATCTATGCTTTGGAATAAACTACATACTACTCTAGCAACTAGCACTCAAGTACCACTACATACTACGGTAGTAGCTAGGTTAATAACCCTCTCCATTAGAGCCTCTATAAGATAACGCAATGACAAAGGAGCAAAGACGAGAGAACGAGATTGAGATTGATTGGAAGGAGCATCAAGTCCACACTATGCATGCAGAGGAGGAGGAAGAAGACAAATCATTTGTATTTGACTTATTTGCTACTCCAGATAAAAAGTACGAAATAATGGAGCTGAATTTTTCAAACATGCCGACTTTTCATTTGCGTGGTCAGTTGGAATGTTCGAATTCGACGGGCTTGGGAATGTGGAAGGGGGCGGATGTCATGTGTGACTTTTTGACCAGCCGAAAAGGTACTAGTAGTAATGCCACTAGAACTACTACCACGCTAAATACGAGGGCTCCTTGGTGCGGTGTGGCAAGAAAGCGTGTGCTAGAACTGGGTGCTGGCGTCGGACTTTGCAGCCTAGTGGCACTTTATCTGGGAGCTACAAAGGTGTGCTGTACCGATGGAGACAGCAATGTTTTGGAAAATCTAAGGTACAATATTTCTCAGAATGTAGACCCTCAACAGCACAGTAAAGAGAAAAAAAGTGGCTCCTCGCAACAGCTGACCGAGAAGATATCTGTTCATCAATTAATTTGGGGGCACCATTTAGACGAATTTATGGAAGCGCACGGTCCTTTCGATGTAATAATCGCGACCGATTGTGTTTACATAACCGCCAGTTTAAGGCCGCTTTGGCAAACGGTCCATTCTCTACTCGACAAGAATGGTGTCTTCGTTTTTGCCAATGAATGCGCCTCGCAGGCATCACTCGAGGAAATTCTTGGTGTGGCTCGCGAGTTTGATTTCTATTGGGATCAAGCCGGGCAAGACGAGAAAGTGCATCTATTTTCCAAAACCAAGAAAATGTAATGTATATTATTATACAGTTGAGTTCAACACTCGGAAAAAGTTCAAAGATCAAAGTGTTTGTACGAACCGCCTCGGAGCCAAAATCTGTTTTTCCTTTTTGTCGATTTTTCTCAAATATACGAAATGACATTAAGGAAACGTAGAAACGTTAACGATCAACCAAGTTCATGACATTATATTGGCGGCCTAGAAAATGTCACCTCCTTCACCAATGGTGTTGATCGAGAACAGGAAGTCGAATCTGTAGTGGTCGACACCGATGAAACACCAGCGCCTCCATTTAGTCTCGCGCCATTGTTACTGTTGCTGTTATCATTATTGATGTTATTGATGTTATTGTTGTGGTTGTTGTGATGCACCATCAATTCTTCGCCCGCATTCCTCGGGTTGGCCGGTTGGGGTGGATTTCGCTGCAAATAGCTTTGGAATTCTTGAACATTAGCTTTGACCGTGCGTCCGTGACTGGCTTCGCTAATGACGGCAAAGCACCATTCATTTTCGGGTTTGGAAAAGTCATCACGATCGCTACCATGATACTGGGCAGCCCCACGATACAGACACCCCGCAAAGAGAGCGGTGACGCCATCCAAATCTTTGGCATCCGTCATGGCGTAGGTTGCTAGTTCCATATTGCTTTCCGGGTCGAACAAATGACAGGATGCTCGCGCCACATCCTTGAGGTTTTGGCCACTATACGAATTCACGACAAATCCAATGTACTGGACCTGGCACAACTCCCCCATTCTGGACATGTTCCCCAGATACAGATCAATCAATTCATCGTCGCCTTCGACATCTCCTTCTCGTTCTCGTTCATCTCCGTGATGTACGATATTGTAATCCTTACTGTGAAGTTGCTTCCACCAAACCATATCGATCAAATTTAAATTAGCATCCAAACAAATGGCACTGGCATCTAGATCGACAAAGGGACTACCGGGTATACAATCCCAGGCCAAACCAAAGGTCACTCGTTGTGGCATTTGTTGATTGCGACAAAAGTCTTGAATACGAATGGTCCCACCCTTGCGCAAAATAGCGACACGTTCTGTCGGATCAACAACAATATTTGGAATCAAATCACGTGTATAGAGCTTTAGATATGGTAAGAGGGATCCAAAATCACGTGCTGTTGAATGCGTTTCTTCCATGGGTGTCAGTATCCACGAGCACGAATCAGTGGTGCTGTTGTTATTGTTGTGGTTGTTATTGTTGCGTGCCAGCCGTAGCATTGTCATGGCAGTAACGGGAGTATTGCGGTTGTTGTTATTGTTGTTGTTGCAACAATAACTGGATGGTTTGAAACTGCAGAGAACTTGTCCCTGTCGAAAGGATCGACCTGGTTTGCAAGAACACGTTTCTTCTTCAATCGTAAGGGGTGTTACATCCCGAACATTGACTTGTGTTGAAGCGACATCTTGAAACGTCATATTTGGCGTAACGACCGTCAATACTAAATACATGCACAGAATGTATTCTGGTATGTGTGCCAAATGCAATGTAATGGCTTCATCGTCTCCTTCCGGTGCACCGACCTGTTCATCACCACTGTGTAACACAGAGCGATTCGTATTGGCCAAATTGCCGTAATAAACAGTATCTGGCATAACAACGTGTCCATCTTTGGATATAGCCACAATAGAAGCATCTAAATCAATTGCCATTTGATTCGAATGGAGGACAGTGGTACCATTATTATAATTATTGTTGTCGTTGTTTTCTTCTGACGATAAGAATCCACTGGCAAAATCATCATCGTCGTCACCGTTGTCAATATTAACGTCCAATTCCCATTGGTCGTCATTTTTGTTTGGAACATTGTTGTTTTCTGGTTGTGAGAGATCCCATGATAATCCCAATTGAATAATTTGTTGTTGTTGTTTCAACATTTTTGGCACATTCTTTACAACCTTTGTTCTTGTACTTTTCCTGGAAAGTAATCTGCTACTGCTAAGCAGTGGTGTTCGTCGTTTCTTGGATTGTTGTTGCGCTGATGGTGCTACTGATGAAGGTGATTCTTCCACAGGCGCTGCTACAGTACTAGTAGTAGTAGCAGTTGTTGTTGTAGTTGCTGTTGTTGCTGTAACTCCTTCTCTTTGAACAGCAGTCCCTGTACCTGTACCGCCTGTCAAAACAAAACTTGTACCTGGTTGTAGTATCTGACACCGTCGAATGAAGGTTTGAATCCGTATTTGTACTTGTCCACGTGCACCCTTGGCAGAACTGGGTGGTACAGGGTACCATTCTGTGAAATCTAAATTCCTTGGTGCTAAGGGTATAGTGACACATACTGTCCCCATGGGATCATTCTTACCGATCAAATCATGATCATAAATTTGAAATTCCAACATGGCAGGATGTTCGGTGGTATGATTTTGCAGTGCCTGTGATCCACGCAGGGACCCAACCACTGTATCATTCCAGTGGGGATGCAAGGTCCGTTTGATGGTACGCGTGTGTCCTATTTTTAAACGCTGTGGTTCTGGTTGAAAACTGTACGGATCCACCGTAGGCAATCCCTGTACCAAGTACACTTCCACGAATGGATCGCTGGAAGTGGCAGCAACAGCAGCAGTCGTACATCGTGCCAACAGTAGTACTGGTACTAATACACTCCAAAACGGTTTATCTTTGGCTGCTAAATCAACACCTTGAATGATGGTAATTTCAAAGTCAATGGCTTCAATAGGACCTACCTGTTGGTGTGGACGATGATGACGTTGTTGTACTTGTTGCTGTTGTTGTTGTTGTTGAGTGAATGTCTGGGGTAAAAATGATGGTACCGTGTCATTGTTACTGTTACTGTTACTGTTACTGTTACTGTTACTGTTACTCCTGTTGCCTGGAGAAGAATTTGAAAAGCCAAAGAATGGCATGGTTAGAGGTTAGAGCTACTAATGCAGTATGAAGTATGAAGTACAGAGGCGCAACTGCCGATCCTAATTGCGATCTGGATCTGTCCTGATTGTTATGATATTATGGTTGACCACTGCTATTGAGAAGAAGATGATTATTTTTTTGCTCTGTGATGAATAATATAATAGCTATTATATTCATTCTTATAAGACTAGCTAGTAGAGCAGCACCGCTTGGTTAGGTTTTACTGGGTATGGTACTGTTTCAGGCAGTTAAGTACGGTACGGTATTTGCACGAGTAGGTTTCTTGTTTGAAGAAAAACACCCGGAATACCAAAATAACCGTTCCACACCATAGGAGGAGGTCTACTGTACTGATACCACTTCTATTAACTAGTCTAGTCTACCGTTGCTGCGACCTACACTGAGTACCAGTTACTCAACCTATTTCTCAGAGTAGCTACTACTGCCGGTACTATTCCGTAGCTACTAGTAGTCTATTGTGTTGTAGGAGTAGTATTTTTGTTCCGCCGAGTGTGGTGCACAGAAGATGGTAGTACTACCAGGTACTAGAGTAGCTACTCGTAGCTACTACCACAAGTAGTAATACTGGTAGTGGTTACTACTACTACTACTAGCTAGTAGTAGTAGAGAGTAGGTCTAGCTAGTAGTTCCAAAATGTATAATAATAATAATAATAATAATAAAGTTTACCATAGTATGTAGGTATTTCACTCGTATTCGTATGCAACCGAGCATTGTAAAAGATACAACAATGTCCCACAGCGCTTTATCGAAATACAAAAGTAAAGGTACTGAGTAGAATCAAAAGTGCATCATCCTGATGACTATGACATTGCTTTTTAATTGTTGTTGATGCTGTCATTGCTACCATCATCAGACGACGGAGACTCAGAAGTGGCTGTGGCTTCTTCCAAATCATCATCATCATCATCTTCTACTGCAACCGTCTTGACATCATCGGATACGACAACAGGTACACCAGCTGTGCTGTGGTGGCGAGTTCCACTAGGTTCAGCTCTAATAAAGCAGAAATATCCACCCACCAAAGCAAGCACTGCCAAAATAGAACCCAAAATAATCCAACCAGTACCAGAAAGACAAGACGAATATGTTTTTTCCACAGTAGCTGCTGCACTTTCCGAAGTAGTCGTACTCGTACTCGTACTCGTACTCGTACTGGTACTACCAGAAGCATCATTTGTGGTAGTAGTATCTTTGGGGGGACAAGGCTGCAACATGAGCACATGAGCACATCAGCAATCATTGTTACAGGTTATAGAGACAGAGCGAAAGAAAAAGAGTGAGAGTACGTATTATGTACGTACAGCGAGTATCAGTCCAACCGTCCAACGTCCAACATGATCACGCTCTTGTCAAAAATAAACACAGAGAAACTAAATAATCGCACCTTCTTGGTAGCTACAGCTTCGGCGGCAGAAGCCGTGCTAGTACTAGTCGTGGTAGTACTGGTGCTGGTACTGGCATAGTTTTGAGGATGATCACGTCCATTATCACCACCAAAACTACCATTGCTCCAACCCAAAGTGCGCTCCTCCTGCTGTTGCTGCTGTTGCTGCTGTTGCTTTGCGCGCAATCGACGCAATTCCGCTACAGACACAGACTTCGTTTGGTGAACAGCAGCATTCGCAGCACCGCCAGTAGTGACTGTGGTGTCGATGACCAAGAACAAGACGACGAACAGAGTGCTAAGACTAAGAACAAGCATTGACTTCATCATCATGATTCAGGTTTGAGGTAAGTAGTACTAGTTGCGGTATTAGTTGTTAGTTGGTCGAAGAAATAAAAGTACAAGTCTGAAGACGCAAATCTTTCCTAATGCCACGCAGTGCTGGTACCTGGTACCCTGGTAATAAAAATAATGAAGCAATGAATGAGCAGACTGCTTCTTTTTTCTGGGATGAGCTCTTTGTCATCGTCATCAATAAAAAATATCTTTTTCTTCGCCGGATACATTTTTTAGTATGACGAGAAGAGTACAAAAGAGGAGGCTCGCGCGCCAAAGAATTCTGGCTTGGTGGGTGGTACTGGTACCGTACGAAAGAACCAGGCGAGGGGATACCAGAAGGTCGTGCGAAAACGAAAAAGATACCTTCTTGGTACAATAAAGAATGGGTTAAATTCATTTTATGCTGTGGCTGTGATACTAGTAGGTACTGAATTCACAAACATGTTTGTGCTCCAAAAACGTCTTTTCATTTCTCGCTCTCTTATTTTTTTGTTCCTCTCACAAGATACAAGATGATACGACAACGACGGGGCCTGGATGTAACGATAGACGTCGACACTCCATCAAATATCACCATCACCACGGTAGGTAGTACTGACAGTAATAACAAACCCCCACGTTACTCCAGGTCGTTCCCTTATTATGCCTTGCAACACCGTCAACGTCACCGTGTAGATATAGATATAGATCGTCTGATTCCAAGACTACTACTCCGAGTACTTGCCACTACTGGTATAGCGTTGGTGGTGGTGTTAGCACTACGAATTTTATTTTGTTTTAGCATTATCAATTGCAATGTCATGGCAACAATAGGACCGTTACCTATTCGTCTTTCATTGGTAAATACAAATACGAATACGAATACGTACAATGTCTTGCATTGTCCATCCATTCCTCCTCCTGATTATCCTAAAGAATTTCCTTTGTTGAAGGTGCTACAAAATTGGAATCCAAACAATGTTCGCACACGACCACAAACCATCTATCAAGGGATTTGTATTTTTGATTTTCAGAATCCACAACAGTCCAACTCGAGAGTCATACAACAGCAAGTCCAAGCCTACCGTGAACGAGAGGTTCCCTTTGTCGTACGGAACGATCCGAATGTACTGAAAACAGTAAACCTTTGGAATCAGCCCAACTATCTGTCGTCGAAGCTTTACGGTAAACACTATTTGGCAACACTGTCCAATACTACAGATGTCACTTACTATGCAATGAATCCAAACTATAATGTCGTACCTACAGATTTTGTTCCTCCTACACAATTTACACCCATGTCGTTTGACGAATGGAAGAAGCAAGCAGGCAACGACATTGACACCACCAACAGCAACACCAACACCAACACCAACACCAACACCAACACCAACACCAACAATAGCAATTATCATTATCATGCAGAGTCCTCAGCGTACAAGTACGCATATCTACGACTGGATGCATGTTTACCAGGACGCCGAAAATGTGATTCTACCTTTCAGGGTGATCCTAACCTGAACGATGCGAACTTTATTTACGATGATCTATTCTTTTTTCATCCTCACCACCAATCCAACAACAGAACCAACAAAAAGAACAAGAATCATTCCGTATTGTATCCTATTAACATTACAATGTCCAGAGGTATACAATGTCGTTTCGCCGTGACAGGTCTAACTGCTGCTAATCATTTTGACAATGAAAATAATTACATTGTCATGTTACATGGTTCACGAAGGTACCTGTTAGGACATCCAAGAAACTGTCCATCGTACCAATTATATCCGGAAAGACATCCCTACGAACGACATACACAATTGAATTGGTCGGGTCCCATCGATCAATTGAAACGCACAACATTGAACAATGCAACAATCAATGAAGTCATTTTAAATGCTGGTGATGTGTTGTACCTTCCAACGTATTGGTTTCATCATATTATTTCGTTAACAACAAATTATCAGTGCAATACTCGCAGTGGATACTCGGTAGAATACGATCAACTCATCTATGATTGTGGATTCTTTTACGATTTTCCACAGTGATTCAATTTGTGATTACGCACACAATAACAACAACAATAACAACAACAGCAACAATAACAATCAAAAATAAATGAAAAATCTATTGGCTGCTGTGTTTTGGTTCACTTCACTTCACTTTACTTCACTTATCGACAAGATTCGTATGATCTCGCAACCAGTACTCTACTTGATGACCAAAGCGTTCGAATTGATGCACCACAGCTGATCGATTCCCATCAAAATCTACAAAGTATCCATCTTCATCTGTTAAATCGTACTCTTGTGGCAACCAACTATTTTTGGCAGGATCACGATCCGGATAGGGATCGTTCTCACCCTTGCCAATCAATTTCATCCGCTTCGCATGAGCTTGTCGAATAATAGAACCCTGAACTCCTGGTGTATTCACAATACCCATACGATTAGGAATGGCCTTCGCAAAGGGTAGCTTACCGCTGTAGTACAAGTAATTGTGAATCGATTGGTCATCGCCATTGATTTTGAAATGACATTTTTTGTCATCCATCCATACTTTCATTTCGGCTTCCATAGCATCCAAGTAATCGATCATGGCCTGTCTTGTTCCAATCGTCGTTCCCGAACACAACATGACACGATTATACACCACACCCTTGCAAGTCTCAATAGGCCACTTGGCCAACCAATGCAGTGTTCGTTGTTTGACGTGTTCTTCAAATACTTGCAATCCTTGGACCTGAGGATGTCCTGATCCAAAAGGATCACGTTGAAAGAAAACATCACGAACATCTGTAATGAGAACAGGTCCCGTACATTCCTGACATTCCTTCAATCTGTCCCTGAGAAAGGGAAATCGTCCCCATCTAGATTTTAGTTTGTCGTACGGTGCCACACATGATCGTGCTTCCTTTTCGTGTCCCGTAGCCTCCTTCGTCTTGTCTTCGTCGTCAAACATTCCATGTGTACATTCTGTAAAGGTTACTTTGGCTATTTGTACGTTTTTGGATTCCAGATAAGTGACAGCATCTGGACGTATATCTGGTGCTACACCCAAAATAATATGTCCCTTAAAACCAGAATTGCGCAATGTGCCCACAAAACGTTTGAAAACACCGACATCGTAACCCACAGCAAATCCCATAACGGTAGCATCAGTAGAATCCGTCATGGGTGGTTGCTGCTGTTTTGGAACAGCAGCACTGGCACTGCTTCTTAGAGCGGTACTGGTGCTGGTGCTGGTTATTGTGCTGGTAGTTATTGAAGTATCTTCACATGGTTGGATCAATCGACCTATATCTGTCGTATCGTTGGGTCGAAGTAATAAAAGACCCAAAACAGTCACAACTAGTAGTAGTACACCCGCAAACACCTTGGGTTGCTGAGCGAGCTGAACCAAGTCACTCCCACTGTGTTTCTTGACACGCATATTCGAAAATGATTGCTGTTGTTGGTGTTGTTGGTGCTGTTGTTGGTGCTGTATTGCTGATCGGCCACTTGAAGTCTTGGATATTATTCGAGGCATTCAATCGAACGTGTATATTATATATTGTATATTGTATATTGTATAATACGGAGTAATGTTCAAAGCAGATAATATGATTACCCCAGCAATTGCAATTGGTGATTTTAACTGTTTCCAGCACAGCGACTCTTGCACTACCAGGTAGGGAATTCAGCCAAAGCAAAGGATATATCCTGGTAGTATAATTATAGGTTTTGGTTTTCTGGCAGCACTTCCTGCTAATATTATTATTTTTTTGTGTTGTAAAGTTTTCTTGTGACTTCTGCTAAAGTACTACTAGTAGTAGTAGCTAGCTAGAGTACGAAGACAGTCTTTTGGATGACTCCTGGCGTGACGCATCAGTCCAGGATATGACGTCACCTGCGCATGTTTTACACTGGAGATCCTTCCACCACAGTCGAACACATATGATGGAAGACTTTGGTAAGAATCGCTTTCATAGGTGGACCTACAATATGCAAACCATCGGCTTGTCCAGAAGTATCGTAGCCAAAAGCTGATGAAAGATCCCAACTATTGATCAAACGATAACCTTTGGGCGTCAACATGCGTTCCATGATTTCGGCTAATTCCATAGCACGATCAGCTTGGACGTACGGTTCTCGCTCGCTTGTAATGAAAAAAGGTGACAAGACATAAAATTCGTGTTTGCTGTTGCTAACATTGAATTCAGAATTGGTGGAAGAAGGCATCAATGAGGGCATATTTTCCAATTCTTCTTTCCATCCTGCAGTACTCTTGTGCCACAACATATGCGGCCATGCCAAAGTACTAATAGTAGCACTGCGTGCATCGGGATTTGTTGCGTTGTACAGTTGCACGTCGACTAAGCGTTGGTTCAAATACACATGTAGCATACGTCCAATGGAAGCTCCACCTGTACTGATGGAAGATATTTTGTTCCGTTGAAAGCATTCGGACAGTTCGTCGTTGGTGAATTCCATGTAGTCACAGTCGTAATTCCGCCAAACACCCATCCATTCTGTATCGTTCTGCAACGGAGAGGCCAGCCATTTGCTGTGGTCCTTGATATCAGGACAATTCATTTCGTTGCAACCCTTGTTCAGGGGCTGCAGATTGTCTCTCCAGTAGCAGTGAGGATATTCTGGATCAAACTTTCCAATGTCTTGAGGAAAGTCGACAATAGCGGGATCTCGTTCGTATTCTGTTGGACAAAGACTGCGGTCGGACCAGTCTTCTCGAACCCACCTACCTGGGAGAGCACGTTGTGTTCCATTGGCAAAGACGGAAAGATGTTCGTCTTGGAGTGTACACAGAGGAAGACGATCTTTCTGCGAAAACTCGTCGTTGACAGTAGGTACGACAACAAAATCTGCGGATTCAATGTACATGGAATCATCCAAGTCACCGGAGAGACACGGAAACTCCAAGTGAAAATGATAGGACCAACCACATCCCAAAAACTGTGCCACCTCGGGATTGTTGTCTTTGCTACTACCCCATGCGGCCGGCACCGAAAGGGTATGAAGCCGTCTTCGTCGTCGGTGTTCATCCGCAGTATTGAAATGTGGAGTAGAGTTGTTACTATGTAAGCCCCATACCATAGGTGTCAGTTGCTGATTGTGATAATTGAATGCGACTTGCGCTGTCCGTAACCGTCGCTGTCTTGTCGTTGGCATTTGTTCCTGGATTGCCAATCTCGCGGTGTCCTCTTTCAATCTCTCACTTTGTTCTGCAACAATGTTTGACATCAAATTCGTTGTAGGAATGCTACGTTTGGAAGCACTGGATGCAAAGTAGAATTCACATCCATTCTGAAAATTTTGCGGTAATGGTAGCTCCCTTGGAGGCGTTGCCCAATACTTGCACCCCTCGAGTCGTCGACAGATTTCACAACATGCCGAAATGGGAGTATAGAGTTTAAATCCTAATATAGCAGTATTCTGAGATGCTTTTTCGTATGCTTCACTACCAATGTGATTTCCCGGAAAGACATTTAAACATTGACTGTAGGCTGGAACAACTTGTTCCTGGTTGGGATGTAGGACAGGATTTTCATGAAAGTGAACGGGAGCATGTCCATTCCACATTAACAGCTTTGCATCGACATGGTACTTTCCTGGTTTTGTAACATTAAAGGGGAATTCCCAATAGCATGCTCCAGTGGGACTTGCAGTGGATGGTACAGGTTTGGCTCGATTTGCCATAATTTCAGGACCATTGATGCGAATCCAAATGGTTAGTTTGTGACAATCATCAAAAGCAGCCGATGCATGTAAATGAACGTTCCAAATCTTAATTATATTTTCTCCCATTGGGATAGTTGTCGGTTCGTTGATGCCAGTTCCAGCATCACTACTAGTTCTCGTAGGCAGCTGTACTTCTCCCACTAAACTAATGTTCTGGTTGTTGTACAAATATCCCACACCACGCCATTTCCAATTTTGCTGGAGATTAGCAACATTGTATGCATGTTTTCGTCTCATTATATATTTGCGTCCTTTCAAGATGAGATTCTCGGAAGGTCCCACTGCCGTGACGACACTTGGTCGTTTGACCAATGTGGTGGTGGTTGTGCCAAGTGAGCGCATCGATGAAAGGGTATAGAAATTGTGGCTGAGGTTTTCCCATTCCACGGTCATGATATCAGAGACCAATAATAAAAGTGCAATCGCAAACAGTCGCAAATTCGATTTGAACATAATAGCGAATCTGGAAGTAGAATCGTTTCCTTCTTGTACAGCAGGGTGGCAGGAAGTTTGGTGAGTAACAGCCATCATTGTTTGGGTGATGAGTGATGAGTGATGAAGGTAGTTTTTGCTTTTAAGTGGTGGCGTTTGTGCAGTCTCTTGGGGATCTATCTTTGTGTAAAGAATGCTTATGTTTCTATTAGAAAACTATAATATACGGTCGTTTGAAGTGTTTGTTATGTTATGCTACCATTGTCTCGCCTCTCGCTGTCCGAGCAATCTCAAAGATCTGGCAAAAATGTGTTTTCTTATTATCATGCCAAGACTGTCATTCAGTCATGTTAACTGGATTCAGCGTTAGGGTTTTCTAAACGATTCCGAAGGACACCGAAGTAGACAAATAATAATATCTTAAATGCTCGGAACCAGGATGGACGGCATAAGCACCATGGTAACACAAACGAGCACCAGCACCTACAAGAGTGCCTATTTTTAATACTATTGCTTTCTTCACAGTTTCCTTACGTCTTTTGTTCTACGTATGTTTTTCAACTCCTTTCTGATTCCGCTGCTAGAGGACGTCACGACCACATACTGCTACAGCAACAGTGCCGTACTCTCCGTACGGCTTTCGTACACAATTGAATGCGCAGTACAAATGAGTACGCCAAAAAACCAAACATTCGCCAGTATAGGAACTAGCTAGTAGCACCGACAGCAGGGGAAGCTACTACTCGTACAATGCAACCTCGTATGTCTGATCCTCCTGTCAATTCTGTGGTTGACTGATTTTCCCACTGTTCAAAGCCAATTGATAGGTGTTTTCATCAGCATAATACTCTCCATCTTCGTCATCTTTGTAATATTCAATTCCATGTTTGTCCAAATAATACGTTTCTCCTTCGGCATCTAAATAAAAACCTTCCCTGTAACAACTACTACCACTACTACTAGTAGTAGTACCATGTTCGTTGTCATTTTCGGCAACTTGTTCCGAAGAAACGAATGGAGAAAAGGGCGTATTGGGATCGTATTCGTAATATCCACCATCGATGGGATCTTTGTAATATTCAATACCTTGCGCATCTAAAAAATATTCGTGACCGTCGGCATCCAAATAAAATCCTGGTTTGTCGTCACGATCAGGTACTGGTGCTGGTGCTGGAAGTTCTACTAGGTTCCTTTTGGGTACCAGATGAGGACTTTTGGTTCGTGCCGGTGTTCGGGGAGCATAGTCTCTGAGGGCATCTTTTTCCTTTTCTTCTTCCTCTTGTTCCTCTTCACTGTCATTATTCCCACCCAAAAGCGATTTACTGGGAGCAATACTACTACTGCTTTGTCTCATTGAACGGAGTGACTGTGTTTTGAGCAGCGTAGGTCGTCTTGGTTTATCTGACCCTTCACCATTAGCAGAACTGTCCGCAGTCATTCGTTTACTTGAACTGTGACGCACCGGTCGCTGTCGTTGAAACGAACTGGCACGGGTTGGCAGCGTCGGACGATTCTTGCTACTATCATCACTGGCATCTAAATCTAAATTTGACTCCGATTCGTCTGTTCCCAAGTACACATTACGGAGACTGCCACTCAAATAACTACGTGAAAAACCGTGTCGCTTACTTGGTGACTGTTTGGGTGATAATGCTGTTTTCGAGGATGTTGGCATGATTTATTATATCTACTACAGTACCTACTAGAGTCCCTGGTCCCTGGTACCCGTGTGTCTGCTTGCCTATTTTGTAGTTGGCTCTTAGTTGCTAGCGTTTTTTGTTTTTTGTTTTTTGTTTACTACAGTTCCTTGTTTCTTTTTCTTTTGGTGCTCTTCACCTCTTCTTTGACAGCAGCTACTACTCTAGTTTCGACTAGCTACAGTAGTATCAGCCACAGTAAAAGTAGACTAGTAGATGAAAAATATTGGAGTGTTGACATTATTTTTATTTATTCAGGGTCATCGGTTTGGGTCATTACGACATCAACTCGAGAAACCTTTAACGCTAAAATGATTTCCCAAGAATTAACCAGTATTCGTGACTTCCAAATTTCGAATGTTGTTCAGTGAACACTTGGTGCAAACCAAAATCTCAAATACTCGAGTACATCAACAACGAAAACAAAGTGAACGGCCACAGACACATGCTGCCAGGATAGATACTCGAGTAATTAACATTTTGTGAAGATTCGTCAATCTCTTCCCACCCAATCCAACTACTCGTACTAATCTTAGAGTACTCTACTATTTTGAACATCTACTAGACAGAAGGTAATGCAGCGATCGAATCGCGCAATAACTTACATAGCTCAGATGATCATTGATTGTTGATTGGATTGTGCGTGTGTGAAAGAAGAATGAAGAAAGAGCAGGAACTGTTCTCTCATCCTCTCATCCTCTCATCCTCTCATCCTTTTCCTTCCCCCGCATCTCTGTTACTACTGTTTATCTCTCGCAGCCAAAGTATAAAAGTGTAAAAGTCATCAGCATCATGAACTCCAAAACTCCACCGTCGACGCTACCACCGTCGCAAGGCAAGCACAAACACAAGCACAAGATGCAGGCAAATTATGCTGGTGCTCCTATGCTGTATGCGGCACATCCCGCCTATGCTGCTGCTGCTGCTGCCCCTCCTCCTCCTTCACAACAGTGGCATACACCTCATACCACCAACACAAGCAAACGTTCGAAGACCATTACTGGTACCAATCCTTACGCTTTGTATCAAGACGATCATTCCTCGACGTCGTCGTCATTTGAAGAAGAAGAAGGAGACGATACTGTGTGGGTCCAATTACAATTGGAACGCTCTCGTATTGGCCAGCCTTGTGAATTTGCAATGGAACACAACGTAGGAGCCCTCAAGAGGGCCGTCAAGAAGGAATATGTAGAGTTGCAAGGCGTGAGCAGTGCCTGTATGTACGTGTATGCACCATCGACCGTACTGAATCAGAAGAAGACCAAGATCAAGGCCCTTACCAAACCGTTACCGGCCAATGCACCCCTGCCCGATAACGTCACGTACGAGCAACCACTGACCGTATCGGTGCAGGTACCCTCCGTTCATTTGCCATTTCAACAGAAATTCGTAAATCATAGTAGTAATAGTAATAGTGGTGCATTGGTACTGGCATCGCCATCTGCAGATACTGCTACAACAGCAGTTTCTGCAACTGCAACTGCAACTGCTACACCCAAGAAAACGACTGTGGAAAAGAAGAGCAAAAAGAACCAAAAGAAGAATACGGATACTTCCAATAATATCGCTACGAGTAATACTGCACAAACCAAGGCTACTTCCAGTAACGAAGCCAACTCGTCCAAAAAAGAGAAGGATCAACCGATTACAAAAACTATAACTGCCAATAGTTCTCCTGATCCCAATACGACTGTGAAAACGAAAAAAAACAAAAAGATTTCGAATGCTACTGGAATAGCTGAAGCGAACCCCAAGAAAACCTCCGATGATACCGATGATGCTGCTGCTGCTGCTGCTGCTGCTTCCGATTTCAAGGAAAGTACTACCAGGAAGAAGGTAAAGGATACTACGAAAAAGACACCTGGCAAGGATGTAACAGTCACCACTGCCAACAAGGAGGTGGAGGAGGAGGATGCTCCGTCACCTCCTACGAAAAAGAAAAAAGCCACCAAGAAACGCAAAAGCTCGGTCATTGAAAACGAAACGACCGCAGCCGAAACAACTACTACCGGTGCAACGAAAGACGACGAAAGAAAAAGTAGCAGTAAAAAGAAAAAACACAAAAAGTCTACAGATCATCCAACCACCGTAACTACAGAAGAATCGTCCGACAAGGAAAATACTACCTTTACTACTGCGAACGCTGATGACAAGAAGAATCCCGATACACCGAAAACAAAAAGCAAAAAAAGCAAAACGGCTGCCACAGTACAAACAGAAACCAATGCTTCGTCAACCCAAAAGAAACAGCGTGCCAATTCTACTGTCTCTACGACCACGGTAGACAGTCAAACGCGAGCTACTGCTGATTCCGAAAACCAAGTCTGTCGAAGTGCCGGTATCGATGTTGCCCATCATACATTGATGCACATGCGCACCAATTCCAAAACCAAAAGTGGAAAGTGCATCATTTGTAACAAACGTGTTCGGAGTGAATGTTCCTACGAAGGATGCCAAAGACGGTGTGTGGCCCGGAAAGTCAATGCTACCAAGATTGTACCTGGTGAATTTACTTTTGGAACGCCCATTTGCAATCCCAGAACAGGAGCACGCAAGGATACTAAAAAGTACGGTCCGGACAATGTCAAATCGTGTCTGGAATTGCACACGGAAGAGTATACCAAGGGAAGCAAATAATATTAAGAAGAAGAAGAATATGGGTTTGTAGAATGGTATTAATAATTAATACGGTATTCATGTTTAGAGAGAGAAAGAGTGTGTGATAGTGATTCTGATACTCATGTGATAGTCATGTCTCATGTTGCGTAGAAGTGGTGGTTTGGAAGTTTTTCAATAGCAGTAGACTATTGGCTACGAATGTACTTCCTTGAAACTAGATTTGTTTCTCTCTATGACGAGTTCTAAGGTAGTCTAGTTACAGCAGACAGTATAATTGTGAACATTAAGTTAAATAAAACGTTAATAGTAAAGTCTACTTTCAATCATCTTCACTACAGTACTGGTGAACGTGTTTCTCTACAAATCCTTGTAGTCGGGATACTTTTCCTTCAATGCGGCCAATTCTGAAGATTCACGGTACTGCACAGGCCACTTCCCTCCCACCTTCATGGCCATTTGGTAAGGATCGCTAGTGTAGCTCATTCCGTTGTAGGCCACGCAGCCCATGAAGATACCTGTTGCAGCTCCTGCCACGAGTGCAATGTCCAGGCGCTTGGTGGTGGCACCCATGACCATTCCCGAGGCGAATCCTCCAGCCGCGGTATTCCAGTGACGAGATTTGCTTTCGGGATCACGCACACCTTCCATGAGACACTCTACACCCGAAAAAGTCATGCCAATGACACTAAAGAGCGCCATGGGTCGCACGAATCCTCCACGGAAGAACTTCCAATTGTCACGGAACTTAATAGCGCCCTTGGGCAGGTGCTCCACAGGATCGGGCTGCCAGGGCACGGCTACTAGATTGTAAAAGGCACCAAAGCCCAAACCCATGCCAGCAGCCACGGCGATACGGCCTATACAGTCACCGGACGGAGCAGGAAAGGCTTCGAACTGTTTGACAGTGTGCCTTACCAGCGGATCGCTGTAGTTAGGCTCAGAGGTAGGTCGTCCTCCATTCGTAGAACCAGCGGGGGCCATTGTATTTTCTACTCTTTTTTTTCAATTACTGGTAATAATCTACAGGCAGTACCTGCAAGCTGCAAGTGTACTATTCTGGAGTCTGGAGCACAGCAAGTTCCTCAAAACGCAAAAACAATCGTCACTGTCACTGACCTTGACTGCAAAAGCTGGAGTTTAAGTTTAAGCAACCAAGTGTAGTAGATTAGATAGATGGAATATGGAATAGACGAGCAGGCTGTTATCTGTTATTAACTACAGTACTACTACTGCTGTTGTTTTGATGGGAAGGTAAGGGTTTTTGGTTAAACTACAAACGGAAAGGGGGATGCCGATATCCAAATCCGTACCAGGTAGACTACTCGGACGAGTAGTAGAGAGTACTGGTAGTATCAGCAACAGCCAACGTTTGTCTCCTGAGCATGTGGAAAAGGTACGTCAAATAATTTGAAAACGAATTGAAATCATAAATAAAATGCTGGGAAGACTCATAAAGATGCGTTGATCGGTCGAAAGCAGACCCATTTTTTAATAGTACGGTATTCTAGATACTACTAGCTACTACTAGTAGAGTAGTAGTAGTAGTAGTAGTAGTAGTAGTAGTAGTAGTAGTAGTAGTAGTAGTAGTAGTAGTAGTAGTAGTAGTAGTAGTAGTAGTAGTAGTAGTAGTAGTATCTTCTGCTCCATCAGATATGGTAGCTCCGAATATTATAATAAATAATACTGTAATAACACTCGACGTAGTCTTCTTCTCTCCTCCACTCTTGACTTTGAGAACTAGACTACCAGTATTGTTGAAATCTTCTATCTCAATGATCTGTTCATGGAAATTTGGTTCTGAGGTGATGAGGTCATTACATTATGAAGAAAAAGTCGATAAGAACGTAACAAATACGAGTGACGATTTCCTAATAAAATTTTTCTTTCTTGCGTTTCTTGTTGTGCGATACATGTAGATCTTCTTGCCTGGATTGCTTCTTGTGTTTTTTCGTGATTTCAGCTTCAGCACGTTTAAGCCTTTCTTGCTGCTCTTGTTCTTGTTCTTCAAGGGTTCCACCAGCTTTTCGTGGTACAAAACGTTCAGGAAATTTTCGAAAAGAGTTCGTCATATTCTGAAGCAACAGTTCAGCTGCCTTAATATGTTTGTTGGCAAGGTCGTGTTGCTGCTCTTTTTCGGTTGTATCCGAAGTAGTACTACCAGTGGTACCAGTATCAGTAGTAGATAATTTCGGATGCACAATTTGAATCGTCACAAGTTCTTCTAACCTTTCTTGATCATTTTCGATTCTATGATCTCCCAACCCATGCAACGTCAGTTTCGTTTTGGTATTGATTTCAATATTTTGTTTCTTACGATTTCCCTTCTTTGTCAAGTGAATAGCAACAGCACGAGGGACCTTCACATTCTTGGAAAGGACGTTGCTGGATACTCGAAGTATGCTGGATTCAGTAGCATTAACTCCCTCTGTTATGGTCGACTGGCTTTCTTCTTTGCTTGTTTTACAAATACTATTCTCCTTCAATACAATATTCCCATTCAAATCTGTTTTCACACTAGGAGTCTTATACTTTTCCGTTTCTGTATCCTCCTCCAAAACGTGTTCAAGACAAGCAGCAAACTGAGTCCAGCTGGTACCAGGTAGTTTCTGTTGACATATGATTTTACGCAGTTTGTTGGGACGTAAAATTGTATTCTTGTTGGTGCCGTTGAAAAAAGATTGCATTGTAGACGCAATGGCAGCGCTAACTATTTTGTCGTCCATCATCTTCTTTGTCTGCGTACTACTTGTCATGTTTGAAAGAAAGAAAAAAGAAGATATTATTATAAAAATAGTATTGATTATTGATCATGGGTCTAACAGAGAAGATGTTGTGTTCGAACGATTTTTTTTTGTTTGAGTGGCTGAGACAGTCACGAAAGATATCCAATCGTGCTCTATAGGTTTTTTCAATTCTCCCGTATGCCTTTCAATAATATTATAGTAGTACCGGTACGACTCTACCCCGTACGGTAATAGTAATAATAATACTACCTGGTAGTCTAATATTCTTAATTAAAATTGTACGTCATCACTTCATACCAAGTACAGTAAGTTGTGAAAAAAAAATGAACAGAAACTTCTCTCATCGTATCATAAAGAATGCTATGGTAATAACTAGACCTAATACTAGACTAGTACCATAATATTTCGGTTGCTGACTTTCATCTTCCACTACCAGGTACTACCTAAATCGTACACCGTACACCCTTGCACAACCAGCATCGGAATCCATTACAAATCTCTCTCATTAAATAGGAATATGGCATACCACCAACGTATTTCCTGCAGGCTACCGCTACCATTGAGTACAATATGTTTCATAGCCGTCTTAGTCCTAGTCGCAACACTACTAATAACTGTCGCACCAGTGAAAGCACATCCTGGTGCCGTGGCCGATGGACGTGCAACGTGTGGCAGTGAATATTCAACACCCGAAACCGCCTACAATATCCCTGATATGACGGAAGCCTGGTATTTACGCCGTATTGCCACTTGTGCGTCACCTCAATTTTGGACCACCTTTGAAATTACAGCAGCAAAACAGCCGTTTTACATTGCTGTTATTTCTCCCAAAATTGAACGTTTTCAAGATCAGCTACAATTCCACGGAATCCTCTACGGCAATGGTATTGTGTCAGGAAATACAACAGAAACAGGACTAACCGAAATTCCTGATACTTTGCCCGAGGGCATTCAGCACGATAGTGAACTAGCTACTACAGTTGGAGGATCTGCTTATTTTACATCTCCCTCCGACCTTAGCACCTGTAACTTTGTCGATACCAATCCCGTCATGAAAGAGTGGAGTAACGTTATTGATGGGCGTTGTATGGAAGAATTTGCTCACTCAGTAGATTTCAGTGATCCCCTGCAGCAAGATACCACTAGCTACAGTTGGTGGCTCTATTCGTTCAATCACGTTGCCGTGGAACCTGGCACGTACTATTTACAAACATGGTTGACGTCACCCAGCGACACAAATGTTACAACACAAGGAAAATACGAAATGACTCTGGGTCCCTGGACGTGGAATGGATATGCGACGGACTCTACACTCGATTTGGCCCAATCTCAAGGCACTTCGTGCAGTTGTGCCGTCAACGCATTGGACTACAAAGAAAATTATTTGGAGCGTCTTGGAGAATTAGAGGCAACCTTGCAAGAAGCGCAGCTATCTGGAACAACATGCTCTTCCACTCCAACGAGTTTCTGCGTGACAATTTTGCAAGAAAACTTCCTTTCACAAGATTCTGCAGTGGAATGGTCTGGCCTGTTTGAACTTCAAGCTGGTCGTAACTATGAATGGACCTTTCGAGCCTATTATCGAGGCGCTGATACAAACTTTAACAATGAATACGGATATCCTGACCCCGGAATGTACGTCCTTGTAGTGCTTTCAGAGACCGTGGAGTCTGCAGCCGTCAATGCCGATGAGACACTCACAAGAGCAGTCCAAGAACAGGACGATACGCCCATGCTCACTATAGCGGATGGATCAGCGGTCGACATGTCCAACGGAAGTCTTCCCCAATTCATTTCCTTTACTGATACTACAATAGCAAATTATACTTCAGTATTACTCCAGCCAGCCTCTACTGGGAGGTTTGCCATTTTTACTCAGCATGTACCGTCCGAATTTATGGCGCACGTTTTGCTTGACAGAGAATCGAAACAGTACATTTTTCCTATTTCTCAAACCTTATACATGGAAACTACCGAAGTGATGACTAATGGAGACGAGGAAGGCGAATCGGATCAACAAGAAATAGAAATGGAGCCGAGTGCTGCCGTAACCTTTTCTTACTGTTTGACGAAAGCTGCTCTCGCCCTTGCTTCGCTATACCTGCTGCAATGGCATTCTTGATGATTCAGTGTGTAAAACAAAACAGAAAGCATCATCATCATGATGCAGAAAAATATATAGCCGAATACACATCGAAAAATGATCGTGTCTCGACGAGACCACATCTGTCGTCTCTCATTCGACAAGTCTTCGATTTTTCAACCACGCCAGACACATGTCAATTGCAATGTCAGTATCTGCTGCATCATTACTCAAAAAGACGTCGTGGCCATTGTCGTTCAACTCAATTTCCCATCTTCCTGGCCCGATCCAATCGGCACGACTAAGAGTTTCCGGTGCCTTTAAGACATCATCTCCTCGACTGGTAATGCACAAGAATGGTTTGGCCGTAATAGCGCGTTTCGAAGCATACCAGGCAGCCATTTTTCTGTGCACTGCCGTTACACCTTGTGCGAAACCGACCGTCATGGGCACTTTGTAAAGAGGGCGAGTGGCAAAGTCAAAATAATACAACGACCACATCCGTGCCGACCAGGCTGAATAGACAATGGGTTGATTCAAGTACACGATTGGAGCGATATTTGGTGGTGCAATAGCAGTTCCTACTTTCGTATTGTTGTTCATAGCCCCTAAACGTACCAGAATATCCATGTTCTCTAGTACAAATTCAATCATGTCGCCTCCAACAAATCCCCAATCGAGGAAGGGACTGTTAAATAGAAAGGCATCAAAGGCGGCATCTCCTTGATTCATCAAATAGTTGAGAAGGACAGGTCCACCCGTCGAATGTGCATATCCTACCACAGCTTCATAATGGGTATCACGACCCATGCATTTGAGAGCACTACTAATGTCCTGGACGTAGACATCGAAATTAGCATTTTTGTTGTGACTGTTGTAATGCGCATCTGCAACCCATCCCTTCTTCCGACAATGTCCATTCATTTTGTAGTTCAACACGTAAAGATCAAAGTTATGATCTAAAAAGAGACGTTTTGCGACATGTGGATGCATGAAGCAGTCATTTCTTCCGATAACCCACAAGACAGCTTTTGTACTGTTTGGAGAGCGCCAGCATTGCAACAGAGCATTGTCATCCGGAGATTGTGTTTCATCTGGCAAAACCTCCTCGGAGTACTCATAGCCCGGAGCCAAGAGTGTGTAAATGAATTCAGTATCTATTTTACTAACAATTCGATCACTTCCTGAAGTTACCATGATGTTAAATTCGAAGGTAACATTCGCATAGTCTGGATTAGATGGTGTCCGGCTGTAGTGTGTCCATTTGGAGTCTTTTACACTTGAAATGGGAGGCAATTCCTGACGGCCCAGTGTAAACTCAAAGAGCAGTTGATCGTCAGAATGCTTATTGAAATCCTTCATTTGAAACTTCAGACCTTCCGTGCCTTCTTTTTTTCCAATCAAGACACACTTTGAATCCCACAGTGGTGTTTGACAATTCCACAGAACAGGAAATTTGTGCACACCAACGGGAAAGTAGTCCGTCGAACCCGTACAGGGACCGAACGTCTCGACGGAAACGTATGGATCGGCAATGCCATCCAGTAGTCGTGGCCTACCAAACCAATTTTTACGGACTTTTAAAGCACCTTCTTCTCTACTGGAAGAGGCCAAACCGATGACGTGAATATGATAGCGTTCGTAAGACTCGTGTGAATGAAAAAAGTCATCCAGGATGGGAATCGCACTGATATCAGGTTCCTTCTCTCCTACAGCCATATTAATACTGGTATTAATAACTAATAGTATTGTCTAGTGTTTAATATTGACTGTAGCGTTTAGGATGCTTCAAATACAGTACCTAGTACGAGTTGTAGTTCCTTAGCTTACTACTCGAGTATTTGGGACCAAAAACAGCACGAGTAAATGTTTTTACTTATTCCAATGGAAAGCAACGGAAGCAGCAATGCTGTTGGCTGTTGGAGGGACAAGAAGATTCATTATTGATTATTGACACGACGAATAATTCGTTCCAAATGAAGGATACCAAACAGATCCGTATCTTTTCTAGTACAGAAGAGAAAGCGTTCTTATGTGAGAACTTTCGCCTCGTTCTAGCCACTACCACTCTAGTATTAGATGCTAATAAGTACAGTAGTAGTGCTACTAGCTAGCTAGTAGTAATAGTAGTAGTACTGTATTTCAGTATGAAATTGCGACTCTACGAAACAGAATAATGAAAGACTGCCATCAATTCGGGATCCAATCCATCCCGTGCCAAAGCCACGTCTTCCTTAGTCATGTTACGGAAACGATGATCTTTGTTACCGTACCTGATCATCGCGTTCAACAGATTGCTCGAAGGAGTGGGGTTCTTAGCAGCCTCCACTGCTTGGTAGTAGTAGATGTAATGCCGGCCCTTCTTGTTCACCACGTGCAAACACTGAAAATGGTTTCTTGCGCTCGAAACAGCAGGTCTTCGTACCGAATAATCAAACGAGGATAGCTGGGGGTATTACGATAATACTCGTCGCCATTCCAATCAGACCACAAATGTGCCAGTGACTTTCACGTTTGTTTCTTCTGAAACGACAACGGAAATTTGACAGACACGGGTATGGAGTGTGTTATGTTTAGATTTGGTTTGGAGGCATGGAATACTGTGCTGTTGAAGTTACTCTCCGGGTAGGTATATGGTTTAGCGACAAATTTTCTTTCCTTCATTGTAGCTGGTACTAGATTGGGACAATGCCCTTCCGAATGGGCCCATCTTGTTACTCTGTAAGAGTTCCTGCACATGCTTTCATGGAACCACGTGAAAGGGTCCTTTATGATGACAACAGGTAGAACGTTGTCTTTTTTTATCCATGCCTGTGATGGTGCTGAATGGTTGCTAAATTTGACCGATGCTGGCATATCTGTGATTGTGTAGTGGAATCCGTTTTTGAAATTATTAATCATATGTTTCAATTTTCAATCGTCAACAGCAGAAACAGCAGGCAGCTGTCAACACACACTACTGAAGCTAGAAGCAAGCTATTAGTAGTTGCTATTTTGTAACTTACGTTTCCCCCAAGGAACCTGCCATTCTATTGTCCTCTTGATAGGTTTGGGAATGTGGCCGCAATTTTCACGTAATGCAATAAAGAGAGCATTGGTACCTGTATTCCACATACCAGCCAGCAGGTGCCGCAATGCGATTGGCAGCAGGAACCGTATCTCTAAACTCTTGACACCTCTCCAACCCAACAATTTTCGGACCACCTGTACCGTATAGTTCTTCGACTTGATCCCACGTAGGTAACTTTGCCTTGGAATTGATGTTGAGTTCTTCGACGTTGGCCTGTTCCAGAATTTTCAACAAACGTTCTTGGCCAGCAGAGCTAGTATTGCTTGTGCTATTGCTTGTGCTATTGCTTGTGATTCTGGCACTGGCACTGGCACCGGTACTGTTAGGGATTGTGTTTGTGTTTGCGTCTGTTATTGTTACCTGCAGGAGTGACGTTTCTTGTTCCTTGGATGGCAGTGTCACATGATGATCATTATGATTACTACTGTCTGGATGGTTCGTTAGTGTAGTATTTAGGCCGCCACTTGTGTCACTTGTGGTTTCATTTGAACGTAGTTGATAGTAATTTTCCAAAATGTGAGGAGCTGATTGTTCGGAATAGGAATAATCATTCAATCCACCAAGAAGAAAGGAGATCTTTGCTCCTCCATAAACTATTTGAAACGCTGTCAAGCAGAGAATACTGTGAGAAAAGGTACCAGTACAATCGAACGATTCATCATTGGACGAAGCGCAACATGTGGAAGCAAGATGAAATAAAGATGAATAGAGAAGAATTTAATTTAATTCATTACTACTCGTATTATTCTGGAAGCTATTGTTAGCCTCTCGATGTATCTCGCAACTATTACTGTTCTGTATTTTGTACTTCACTTGATCTCAATTCTGATTTGATAGGTTTCTCCTAATGTAGTGCTAGGTAGTAACTGGTAGTAAGCAAGGTTTGGTAGATTTTAATCACGAAAATGAATTCCCGTTAAATTCATTTTTGCTTTAACTCAGCAGTCATCGTTGTTGCGACCAATAGTCTACAAATAGTAGGTAGAGTACTAGTACAACGAGCAACGAACATCCAGCAACGAGCAACGGACAACGAACAACCTTTTCTCGAGCGATCCTGCAGAATCAGCGAAGCAATAAAACTGCTTTATCTTCATTACCAGTACCTCACTTACATGGATACATTGATATGCTTCTTAAGAACCTCTGGCCTTCGGTGATGATAATTACAATTATCAGCGATGTCTGTACATTCGGCGGCGTACATCCGTAATCCATCATCCATCATTGCTCTTTGCACTTCGTTCCTCGCTTTTCGCACCACCTCGCTAAGCAACATAAATGCTCTTCCACAGCATGAAGCATGAAGAATAACATTTCCCATATGCTTAGGCTCAGTGGAACAGTAGAACCAATCTTGGAACCGATCATACCCTCTCGAAACGGATTGATCCATCCCGGCGTCCATATCAACGGTAGCGATAGCAAGATAGCGAGCGACGAGGCACATCGCATCGAAACCATCAGAAGCAGCAAGAAGCAAATACTGTACCCCCCTCCCCTCCCTTGTTACGCCTTACACCTACCTGCATTCAACAACAACGAAGTTCATCCTTCATCCCGGAGCATGTGCGACTTGCGACATTCTTTTTTTAAAGCTTTCGGTAACAAAAAATAAAAAACAGGATAAAAAAGCAAACCGTACAAGTACAACCCAAAACTCAGAACAAAAGTAACATCGTCGTCCTCATTCGTCATCATGAAACTTGCCATCTTTTCTGTTCCTGTTATTGGCCTCCTTTGTACAGGACTGGCTACTAACACGTGGTCGTCTACTGTGGTGTACGGAGCACCATCTCCTGCTGTGAGCAATGGTCGTCAACAACACAATCATCATCATGATGGTGGGGCTGGAAGGAATCCCACTACCATCACCGCCACCACCACCGCCGCTACCACCATGCTCCGGGCTCCTACGGCTGTTATTACTACTTCTGCTGGTACTCCTACGTCCTCTGCTGCAGCTCCTGCTGCTGCTACTACTACTACTACTACTACTACTACTAGGCAGTTAGGAGAGCTAGAGCCAGAAGAAGAATGCATGGATCGTTTTGATCCCCAGGATTGTGATTTGCTCAGCAAGACCTTCGATGATGCTTCCTCCAACAGTGTTTCCAGGTCCTTTGTTCTTCTAAGTGGTGGAAGAAACTCCTCCTCCAACAAAAATGGTGAACCAGGTAGCCCCTGTAAGGATAGCAGCCAATGCAAGAATGATTTTACTTGTCACCAGGAGAGATGTTTGCCTGGGACAGACAGTTGCCTTGGTAAAGCTATTTCCAATTTCACAGAGGTTTTTGATTTTGATACCTGGACATCTATTGTTTTGGACAAGGCTAGTGTTTCCCATGCTGATGATCTTAAGAAAGAATCTGGTAATAGTTTTGCTAACTTCAAAAAAACTGAACTCCTCCAGGCTTTGATCTCAGCCACACAAAACAATATTCCTGATGAATTCTATGATCTTCAAACCGCTGTCAACAAATGTGACAAGAATGCTGCCACATCAGCACAAGCAACTGGAACTACTAGCACAGAAGGTATTACTGATGCGGTTACAACTGAAAGTCGTGCTCCTACCACTCCAGGTACCATTGTCTACATGGGCCTCCATTTTGAATTGAGTGTACTTGCTGACATTGCTGCCTCTGTCTTTTGGGCTCTTGGCGAGGACAACCCTGAACCCACTGGCTTTGTCAGAGGAACCTTTGGTGCAGAGCTTGGACTTGGAGCTGAAGCCTCTGCTTTGCTTGGTTTTGCTTTTACTTCTACTACTGGTAATATTCAAGAAGGTGCTATTGTTACTGACATTGATGCTGGACTTGGGCCTCACATTGGCATGGCTGTTGTAGCCAATTTGAATGGTCTTGTGTCATTGGAGTTTACTTTAGGTGCCGGTGCTGGTGGTGGTTTAGGAATTGGATACAGTATTACTACCTCTGCAATCAATCCCACTACAGCACCCACCATTATGCCCACCAGCAGGCCCACCATTATGCCCACCAGCAGGCCCACCATTATGCCCACCAGCAGGCCTACTGCTAAGCCATGTTTAACTGTTTTCCCTAATAGGGATGACTTGGATGAGGCTATAGATGCTGGAACTTCAAATGGATTTGCCAATCCTGAAAAGGACCCCTTTCAAACTTGGGGTCCAATTGAAGATTGGTGTTTTGATTCATCCCTTCAAGATTTCAGTGAGTTGTTTCGACAAAAACCTAATTTCGATGAAGACATTAGTGGCTGGGATGTGGCTGCTGTGACGGATATGTCGGTAAGTCTAAAGAAAGAGATTTTGTGTGTTTTGTGACATATATTTTTGATTTCTTTTGACTGCTCACAATTGTTTCTTGTCATTCTTCTTTATCAATAACTACCATGCTATGCTCATTATTAGTCTATGTTTAATCTTGCCACTAACTTCAATCAAGACATTGGTGGCTGGGATGTGACTGCTGTGACCAATATGAAGGTAAGTCTCAAAAAAGAGATTTTGTGTATTTTGTGTATTTTGTGACAGATACGACTTGTAGATTTCTTTTGACTCCTCACAATTGTTTCTTGTCATTCTTCTCTATCAATTACTTAAATGCTTTGCTCATAATTAGTTTATGTTTGCTGAGGCCACCAACTTCAATCAAAACATTGGTGGCTGGGATGTGGCTGCTGTGAGAGATATGCAGGTAAGTTTCAAAAAAGAGATTTTGTCTATTTTGTAACAGATTCTTGTTGATTTGCTTTGACTCCTCACAATTGTTTCTTGTTACTGTTCATCAATCATACACTGGGCTCATAATTAGTATATGTTTTATACGGCCACCAACTTCAATAAAAACATTGGTGGCTGGAAGGTGGCTGCTGTGAGAGATATGGAGGTAAGTCTCAAAAAAGAGATTTTGTGTATTTCATGACAGATACTGGTAGATTTCTTTTGACTCCTCACAATTGTTTCTTGTCATTCTTCTTTATCAATAACTACCATGCTATGCTCGTTATTAGTCTATGTTTAATCTTGCCACTAACTTCAATCAAAACATTGGTGGCTGGGATGTGACTGCTGTGACCAATACTGCAGTAAGTCTCAAAAAAGAGATTTTGTCTATTTTGTAACAGATACTTGTTGATTTGCTTTTGACTCCTCACAATTGTTTCTTGTTACTGTTCATCAATCATACACTAACTGGGCTCATAATTAGTATATGTTTTCAGATGCTACTATATTCAACCAAAACATTGGTGGCTGGGATGTGGCTGCTGTGACCAAAACGAGGGTTAGTCTCAAGAAAGAGATTTTTTCTATTTTGTAACAGATACTTGTTGATTTGCTTTGACTGCTCACAATTGTTTTATGTTACTGTTCATCAATCATACACTAACTGGGCTCATTATTAGTATATGTTTGATGGTGCCACTAAATTCAATCAAGATTGTAAGTAGTCATGATTGATGTATATGTAAATTACTCTTATCTGCTTTTGTTACTGACAGCTTGCTTGCTAGCTATTTAATTTATAATTTAATATTTACAGTGTGTGCCTGGGGTGCAAAACTTAAAGAAAACACTGCTGTCATTGATAATATGTTTTTTAATACTGCTTGTACTTATACAAGCGATCCAGTTTTGGGTGACAACCCACCTTCACCCTTTTGTGATGCATGTTAATAAAACAAGAGGCACACATCTAAAAGGCTTTATCTTTTGCAGTGAAAATTTACTTAGCCAAGATATGCTACATGTTTTAGTTTGCTTTTTGCTGCTTAGCCTTCCACTTTTTATGCTTAGACTCTAACTTTTAACCCTTAGCCTCAAAATTCACATTTGCCCTTGCTTTAAGCCCACATTGCCCTAAATGATCAGCATAAATAACCAAGAGAAGCCAATGGATGTTAATTTTAGCCTACTACGTCTAAGAAGCACATTAGCCCAATGGAGTCGTAGGAGTTTTAATAAAGCTGTGTATTAACCATTTGTTGCTGTATATTTGCTAGTAGTTTTAAAGCACTTGCTAGCTAATACTCTCACGCATCTGAACTACTAGCTAATCACGCATCTGAACTAGCTAATCACTATCCTTAATTCTGGCTGACATGTTCCAATTAAAAAAATTGAACATCTAATTTGCGGGGATCACAACTATGGCACGAGGGCGCCAAGGTCACCCGAAGGCAACCATTGGCACCCCGAAGGGTGACATAGTTGATCACAACTGGACCACACCCTCCATGGAGGAGGATAGGATCTACTATTTAATGGGTGACACGCACCCGGGGTTTGAGTGACAATCGGTGGGTTGTGGAAGTTGGAGGATTCGGTTGACTATAGAAAATTTCCCAGGGGCTCCATGCCCCACCAATAGTCAATCTGCAGTCAGGTGCACAGGGCTGTATTGTAACTCCTCTTTGTCAAAATGGACTTGTACGTATTGATCCAACACCTAATAAGGTTGGCCTTGAGTCTGAGTACTGTTTCTATAGGCTGGTCTAGAATATATTGGAACTCTGGAAGTACTTCATCCTTCATTGCATAGAGCTGTTGGATCTCCCGGACAGCTTGTCTGGCTGCTGCAGTTTGTCTAGTGGCAGCATCGTGGCCATGTCTGTCATCGTTTCTGGCCTGCCAGGCCATAAGGTATCCCTGGAGGTATGTATCTGCGAGGTTGGTTGTCCAGGTTTGACCATTGGAGGTCTTGGTGGCTTCTTCCAGGTTCTCATCTATGTACTGTGTAAATCTCTGTGTGAGTCGAGCTCTCATGATGTTGTCAAGGCCTATCAGCTGTTGTGAGAACCAAAGCCTCCTGTAGTTCCTCGTCTAAAGCCCAAATTATGTCTAAATATATTTCTGTTATGTACTTACACTAAGAAAGCAAAGAGGGTCTACAGACCAATTGACTTAAATTGGTTTTAGTTAGCATAAGCTTTGGCTAAGGCCATTGAGCTTTGTTACATTTACGTCTGAAGGAGGTATTAGCCGAAATCATTTATGACT
>Ga0210036_1000549_pt1 | contig 44675 bp, 25 predicted proteins | sample CryGeymeta201515_FD_185469 | JGI IMG/M metagenome (GOLD analysis project Ga0210036, IMG submission 185469) | Groundwater microbial communities from Crystal Geyser aquifers in Utah, USA - Crystal Geyser metaG 2015-15 (SPAdes) (version 2) | ecosystem: Environmental > Aquatic > Deep subsurface >...
TTTCACTGAATTTTGGACTTAGTGTCTCTTAACCTTTTACTTAGTACCTTCAACTTTTACGTAGCCTCTAGTACTCTCCCTACGGTATCATTTCTAGTCTTATAGATTGGTTGGTATTAAACTAGTACTACTCTACTACAGTACCATACTACAGGAGTAGCTAGTAGTTGTACCGCTACTAGTAGCGAAAGTCTTGTACGTCCGTTGACTCATCATCAAGAAGGAGACATCATCGAAACGAGGGACTTTTTGATTCTAAAAGAAACTCTTGTGCCAACGCATCGTCAACGAATCCCTTGACAAGATACCAGGGTACCATGGTATTATTATTATTATTGGTGGTCTCTCTACTAGTAGTACTCTAATGAAAGTACACTACTAGTACAGTACCTGGTAATCGAGTAATTCATAGAATATGTGAGTGCATCATCGTCATCATCAAAAATAATAGACTAATAGTTTGCGTTGCCACCGGAAAGTTGCAGATTCAAAAGTCAACTCCGATACTTTTAATTGCTAGTATTATTTTTTCTATTATTAATTTCTTCTTTATGTTATCAGTATGATAAGACAATTAACAATGATGTTAACATTGCGAATGATGTTGATCTTTGTATTGGCACTTCAATTTCTATTGGCAGCCAAAGTTCATGCCTTTGCTGTCACAACTTCTTCTGCTGCTTCTACGAGTACTAGTACTAGTATAAGTAGTACTGATGTTTCGAGTTCTTTTGGGAACACTGGCAATTCTCATTATTTCTGCAGTGGACTACTATCAACAACAACAACAACAACAACAACAACAACAACAACAACAACACAACTGTCAGCTTTGGCACTTCCCAAAAACAGGCCGGTGTCCCGATTTCGTCGTCGTCGTCGTCGTCGTCGTCGTCAGCACAGCAGTGGTTCACGATGGTACGATGAAATGCGACCCATGGGATCCCGTCGAACGATTTATCAAGATTATGATGATGATGAGTATGATTTCGTTTCGTTGATGGACGATAATGGTATGACACCCGTACGGCCCTTTGCGGGGATACGAAGTGCGCCATTGACAATGACAACAACAAAGACGACGACGACAGGACGTTGCGAACGAAAACGTGACAAATTGAAACAGACTGCCATGTGGTTGGTTCGAACAAGTGTTTCGGTAGCTCGTCGTCGTCGAAGGGATGTTACGAACGTTTAAACAAAAGAAAAAAGAATTCCTGGTCGTCTTCCCTTCCGAAAGACTGTACCGGCAAGGTCGGATTCCTTTCGGACAGCTTTTCTGGAAAAATTGGACCAGAAATATACATATATATATATATCTGTATTTGTACTTGCATACACGCATAGATGATGCATCGGACTGCACGCACATGTGACAGTGCGCTCTCGCCGTACTGGAACACACACAGACAGACAGACAGACAGACACGCACACAGAGACACCACGTCCCCAAACTTGCACATATATATACATACCTGGCGTATGCCTTTAGGTGGCCTCGCTGTCACCTGATTTACAAAACAATACGAAAAATTAGATGTATAAGCTCTCTCTAAAAAATTCCATGGTTTTGCAGTTTCTGTTGCCGTGTTCTGCTTCTACTCTAGCTAGTACTATAGTACAGTAGTCTACTTCAAGGCAACCAACCTTCAAGCCGGGCTGGGGTGAACGAATTGTGATACATCTTGTAGGTTCGAAGAACAAAGAAACCCTCTCACTTTTCCCCCAAACTGCAATAAATAAATCCATCAAACTTTGAGAATGCGCACCAGTGTCCCCATTTTAGATGGGACAATCTGTCCTCCGTTGTTGTTATGGTCCAGTTGTGATTTTCATGGTGCCACAGTTCCACGTAAAAGTACAGTTGTCGAAAACTGTTCTAATATTATGCACATATGATTGTGTGTCTGATACATATACCTTTTTTCCTCAAATCAAAACAGTCCCAACCAATTTTGCTACATCAAAACACGCTAATAAATATGTCCCTAAAACTGATTTCATCTGTTCGCGTTTCAATTTTGAATATAGCATTCCATTTGTTCATAATTATTATTTATGTATCGTTTATTGCGCGTGCACGGCTCTGTACGCAGCACGAGACCTTGTTATTTTTAATCGGTAGTAGTACTAGTACTAGTAGTCTCTAACATTTGATCGGGAATTTCCTGTACCAACTGACGTTTCTCCCGTTCTTCCTTGGTCCATTTTTGTGGTACCAATCGTAATCCAGTTAAATCGTACTGATGCTTACCCGTCAATCGTCCGCACAGATCTTGATACAGCTCATCCGAAATTTGTGGCGTCCGAGCCAATATCCAACAGTATGCTCGACTCGGATATCCGACAATACAATACTGATAATTGGTCGTATCGGCTTCCAATATCAAGTACGATAACTTGATGGGCCACAATGGTGAAATTTTCCAATTTCCTGTTTTCGTTTGAATCCGCGGTTCTTGTTGTTGTTGTTGTTGTTTATCCGTATGTTCGTCATCAATCCATCCCTTTTGAGGCATTGTTTTGAGATTGGATGTTATTGGTTCATTGGTATTGAATTGAAATTCAATATCAAAATCATGATGACCCTTATTGTTCTTGCGGTCCTTTTCCGGTATCCATGTATACCGTTCCACAGCATTCGAATTCTTCGTTTCAAAGGGGGTTGGTTTCACAGCAATAACAAACCAGGCACCCATCATTTTTTCAGTAATACAATTACTAACCGTCTGTAAAGGAGGCAGGTTTGTCGTCGTCGTCGTTGATTTGCTAGTGATTCCACCCATATTGGTTGTTTGTTTCTTTTTATTTTGTTCCCTGGAATGGATGATGAAAAGGAAAGGAAATAGAGAAGGAGGAGCTGGGGGAATACTGGCTCTTCTCGGTTTGGGCTTTTTTGTGTGAGATCGTATTCGAATCATCAATCCTTTTTTCTTCCTGTTGGTGAAAGTAGTGATGACTCTGATTACATCATACCGGTACGTTGTACTTGATAGACTGGTCTACCGTACTCTGAGTCATCGAAAGAAAGAAAGAAGTCCACGTGCTACCACGAGTGCTAACTTACTTAGTGTAACAGTACTAGACCACCACGTACCAAGTGATAGCTACGTAGTACCAGGTACTGTCAGTAGGTAGTAGGGTCTACTATTACTACTCGTCGCAGAATATACCTACTAAAAGTAGAGTAGGGTCTAGCTAGACTATTAAAGTACTAAACGTGATTGTTACTACTGTGACATCTCATCCATGACCCAAGGATTCGTTTTTCATTCAAACGATGTCAAAAGATATCTCTGAAAGCTTTGTTATTGGAACAGAACAAACTCTAGAATCTTCCAGATGAAGTAGGTTTTTCGCATCAATAAGTATTTTTTTTTTCACCAAAAACAACAACCATCTCAATCATCCATCAGGTGACATATTTTTCAAACATAACATCACATATATAATACCAGCACTCTTATACTGTAACTACTACTTCTTTTCCTCAGCACAGCAGTCGACAGTAGTAGCAGCAACAGCAACAGCAACAGCAACAGCAACAGCAACAGCAACAGCAACAGCAACAGCAACAACAACAACAACAACAACAACAACAACAACAACAACAACAACAACAACAACAACAACAACAACAACAACAACAACAAAAACAACAACAACAACAACAACAACAACAACAACAACAACAACAACAACAACAACAACAACAACAACAACAACAACAACAACAATAAGAATAAGAATACAACCATGGCCAAACAAGCATTGTTGAGAGTTTTGGACAGTACCATTGGTCGGTACGTGCAAAATTTGGATGCCGAATCGTTAAATGTAGCCATTTGGAATGGTTCTGTAGAACTTCATGATTTGAAATTAGATACCAAAGCTATCAATGCAGAACTACTGGCAAATCCAACAGCAGCATCAGCAACAGCAACAACGGACGTTTTACCGATTGAAGTTGTGGATGGCACCTTTCAATCGTTCAAATTAGAAATTCCGTGGCGAAATTTATCATCAAAATCAGTCGTAATAAAGGCAACGGGACTTCACGTTCGCGTACAAACACGGACTGCAAATGCTTCTTCTTCTTCTTCTTCTTCTCCTCCTCCTCTGGAACAACAATCAGATCATCATGATGGCGCTGACGAACAACAATCGCAATCACTACTACTAACAGCCAAACATCGAGAAGAAGCACTTATTTTGGCAGACACGACACGTGAACAAACGAATGAATTGTATAAATTGGCGACACACAATGGTGGTGACAAGAGCAACAGCAGTAGCAGTAGTAGCAGTGTAACGGAAGCAACAGAACCTACTACTGGATTTTTAGCAAAATTGGTCAAACGGATTATTGAAAATATTCAAGTAGATATACAAGATGTGTCCGTTGTGTTGATGGATTCGACCAGTACAAATAATGCTGTTGCTGAATCTACGTCAAAAAAGGACGACGAAGGCGATCACAGGTACGCAACAACAACAACAACAACATCATCATTGCCATCGATGGGTGTTATTTTGAAAAATTTAAGTTTTGTAACGACGGACATGACAGGACAAAGAACCTTTGTCGATCGAACGAACAAACCAAAGAAACAGGCACCAAATGATATTCTTAACAAATTCTTGTACAAGAAACTATCCTTAAATGGATTTGCCATATTTGTGGATAATGGCACAATAACAACAACAGCAACAGCAACAGCAACAGCAACAACTACAGACGTGTTGGGAACGACGGCAGAAGAACAACATCAGTATATTTTAGAACCACTGGACTTAGAAGCCAAATTTCGGGAAGCAGATTCGTCTATTACCAATGATTATCCTAAATGGATGTTACAATCCAAGTTACCAGCATTGAAAATGGCATTAAGTCATGATCAATATCAACAGACCATGTTGTTATCACGAACCATGACAACCACCAGCACAGCAGGGACGAACAAGAAGATAACACAACCAAACACTATTTTATTTCCCGAATATCGACCTCTCGCACGACCATGGTCAGGCAGTGTTCAAGAATGGTGGCAATACGCCTATCTAGCCGTGTGTCGACTAACAGGACGACGATCATGGTCCAACTTTTTTCAAGCCTTTAAAAAACGAAAGACCTACATTGCTTTGTACAAACGAAAAGTATATGCCGATGATGATAAAGGTGATGATGATAATAAGAAGAAGAAAAAGCACCAAAAAGATCTCTGTCCGTGGTTAGAACCACTATCCATTGAAGAATTCGCCACGCTCGATCGGATTGAATCAGATCGTACCATTTCCATTGAAGGAATCATGATGTGGAGAAATTTGGCCGATGCTCAAGTTGAATTGGAACGTCAAAAGTATAAAGCCGAACATCCCACTCCCAAGAGGGGTTTTCTGGGATCACTTTTTGGTGGTGGAGACAACGATGGGCCTGCTACGTTGCCGATTGAACTTTCGACCGAAGAACTCAAGGAACTGGAAGGTATCAGTCTGAGCGAATTGGGATATTCCAAAGAATTATCTGGCACATCCAAGCTTGCGCGCATCGAATTTCAACTGGGCGAATTTTCCGTACAATTGAAAAACACACCAAGTGATCCTATGCTCGGCCTCAAAATGGGTATTGTATCGACCAAATTAGAGATGAACAATGACAGCTCGTTCGACTTTGATTACCGTATGACAAGCTTGGATATTCTTGATCATGGAGCAGAGAGGTCCTCAAGTTACTTTCCGAAAATTCTTCGAGGGATGAAGCAAGCTCCACATTCTACGGTAGAACAAACGGTGCTAGAAGACATCGACGTCTTTCAGGTCAACGTGTCCAAGACGGGTAAAGGAGATTCCAAGTTGATGGCCAAGCTCCTTCCGTTTGAGGCTGTATTGGCACCTCACTTGGTAACGCAATTTTGTGAATTTATCAAAATTTCCACGCCATCCTCAAAACCACCTAGTATGCTCGATATTAAAGAATTTCAAGACGAAGGTACTAGTACAGGCGGCAATAATGACGATGAGGAACTGTCTACTGGTAGCGAAGGTGTAAAAGATAATGAGGAAAAGAAAACCAGTGAGGAATACGCCGAAGATGTTGCCAATGCATTGGTTGAGGCCTGGGAACAGCGAAAGAAGCAACGAACGGCCTTGACCATTGACTTGGAATTACATGCTCCAATTTTGCTCTTCCCAGAGAATATCACAGATCCACACGCTACAGTCATGGTGCTCGATTTTGGTGGTATGATCTTTCGTTATGGACCGATGATTAAGGGAAGCTCCCAGGTTACTCAATGGATCGAAGATCATCCTATCGACGATGACAGCAATCATGAGAGCCTTGTTGATTACGGACGCATGGAGCTGGAGCATATGACTTTCATTGTTGGCAAGGTTCAAAACTGGCGGCAAAGTGAGTCGGAACGAGACGAAACGTTGGTGAAGCAAGACGCAATCGTTGAACCAATTACTGTGCAGTTTGATTTTGCTGTTGAAAGCTCAATATCAAGCCGACTTCCCCGTGCTTGCGTTTTTGCCAATATTCCCGCTTCTAATTTCAAATTTTCACCGATGGATCTTTCTTTGCTTCTACGGGTGTATAACGAGTGGATACAAACCTTGCGCGATACAGAACTGCTTGGAGCCCAACCTACCAATGAAAGTTCGAGTAACCAAGCGAAGAGCGATATCGCCAGTAACAGAAGTAAGACGAGTTCAGCAAGTCGGGTCCTGGAGTTAGACGAGGTGGACGAAGCCCTTTCGAAGTCACTACCTGCTGATCGAGAGCTCCACACCACATTGTTTGTGAAAATTGCCCTTGAGAAATATTCTATGGTCATTTATGATTCTGGTGACATAGAGCGTTCAGTTTCTGCCGGCCCCACAGCTAATGTTGCAGAAGCACTTATCATGGAAGGTGGTACCAACTTGAATGCAAAAATGGCCACTGATGTTACTGGTGAGATGTCAAGTATGTCGATTGCTTTGACTGGAAATGAATTTGAAATTTTTAGTGCTTTCGGTAAAGATCTTCAAAGGCCCTTGCAAATTTTGGAGCCCTTGAACGGTACTGTTAAGCTGAGTCTGTTGAGCCATCCGGGGGCTCAAAGAATAGAAATCAAAGCCAACGCCAATGATAGCATCGAAGTCATCTTCTCCATGCGAAACCTTGCGCTTATCAATGCTATATCTGACGAAGTATCCGAATGCCTCATCAAAGGTTTGAAAAGATCGAATCGGACTCCTTCAGGGGGTTTAGAACCCAATGAGGGTATCCAGGAACAACAGCTGGAGGCCATTGAGCAAGTTCTAAAAGGCGAGGATGATGTGGAACTTGTTGAAGTTAGCTCGAAGCGCAAAGAAATCACCAGTAGCCAATCCAAAATTTCTTCCGTTGTTATCGTTGATCTGAAGATCCCACACACCAACATCACCATCATAAATGACCTCCAAGGACTTGACGAAGCGCTCTTCAGGATTCGCACGGAAGAGCTCACCACAAAGAGCATGGTTGCTCAGGTGCCGCAGCTCATTTTCAATGTGCAATTGTACTCGAAGTTCCTTGCTGATTACTTTGACCCAGTCATCAATCGATGGAAGAATTTGCTGAGAGATCCCTGGGAAATCGCCATGAAGTCCGAGAGAGCACCGGAGGCGAAATCGAACAAGAAGCGGTATGGCACTCGGGCTGACGTGAAGATTATGCCCCTTCGACTCAAATTTTCAGAGCACTTTCTCATAGGACTTGGTTCTGCTAATCGCATGCTTGCAATGTCCACGGAGAATAAATTCAAGAAAAGCCGGCATTTGGTGGCGGCACTTCCGTATGCGCTGGAGAACTGCTCCGGTATGGACGTCGAGTATACTGTTTCGAAAGGGGAAAAAGACCATCGCACAAGTTTAAATGGTAGCAAAGAATATTTTCGCATATCCCCAGTTAAGGGAAATGGAAAAGGCGGCAAACGGCAGTATGGAGAAGACGCCACGCACGACGCGTCGATGAGAATTTGTATCGGAAACAATACTATCGATTTAAAAGATATTGACGATGAACTAGGTCAACCTAAACGATGTCACATTCTCGACGACACCACCATGCTAGTAACGAACGTTGTGAAAGAAGGAAAAGTCACAGTAAGTTTCGCGAGTAGTGATAGTTCGTGGCACTGATGTGGCAACTCAAATGATTTTTTATTCTAACTGTCGCTTTTGCCATGTCATACCACACAGGTTGTTCGGCTGGCTAGTAACGTTCTCGTGCAAAATCGAACACCGGTGCCCATCTATGTTTCTGTAATCGACGAGAAAGAACATCCAGTTGGAATCTGTACGGAGAATTCTGTAATCCTTTCGTCTTCTCAACCCCGACTGGTGCCATACAACGTCGAAGAAGGAACACTGTCGAAGCAGTCAAAACGACTAGGCATTCGATTCGACGGCATGGCGAAGCTTGTGAAGAAATTGACCGAGAAAAAACGCGTTGAACTTGTTTTTCGCTTTGCGCCCAAGTTGAAAAACCGTTCAGACATTTATGGAGAATTGTTAGTCGAAGCTGACCTTGAAACGATTCATAGCTTCAGAAATAAAACCATGAGGATCACCAAAACCGTTACGTGTTCTTCATCGAGCAAAGAGGAAGACTTTGTTTTCCAGGCAACTATCAAGGTGCAACTAATTGAAGATCGCAAAGTTATTGCGAACATCACACTGCAGCCCATAGCTCAGCTTATCAATACTTTGCCAGTGGGCATATCTGTACTTACGCAGATGAGACATATTTTCAGCTCAAGCACTCTTGATACTAATGGCCAGGAGGACAGAATTCATCATTTGCCGCATGGTGCCAAGATGGAAGTGTATTGTACTGGCTCCAAGCTTCCTTTGAAGGTTCGTTTCACCTCAAAGCCAGCTGATGGAACCCTTACCAGCATGACACGGAAGTGGATCGATGTTCCCTTAGATTCGGGAATGGCTACACCTCTACTTAGCGTTTTTCCCTTTGACACTACAGACGGCGCTACAAAATCAGCCGTTCCAGGTAGTGAGTTTTACATTGCTGAAGCGAATACTCGTCTTTCAAATTTTTTCTTGGAGCGTGTCAATGATACCGGCGTTGCTCAAGACAACCTCAAGGCTGGTCACAGACCAGGCCCGCGGACGCTTCTTTTTACTGTTGGCAACTACGGAGTTGACCACACCAATAGCATTCTCTTTGAGCAGGTGGCGGCGCGTCCAAAGGGTTCTGTCAAAGGAGAATCACACCCATTCAGTGCTTTCTTAGACAAGGAGAGTGGCAGAAAGCTGTCGTTACTACCAACTTCAGAGGTTCCTATTCGATTAAATCGGCCTGGTTCATCTGGTAGTCGCTGCACTGCCATTTTTCGTGTTGAAGAGGTCTCTATGAGCCAAGGAGGGGCGCAAGCAACGCCGCTTCTGTGGGACGACGGTTCTGACTCGGGCTACTTCGCTTATCGTAGACTTGTGAGCACTTTCCAATCAGAGCTTCATGTTATTCCGGAATTTCTGGTTTATAATGGTGACGACGCTCATGCAGTGTCTATAAGGCAATCAGGTGCCGAAGATATCGTCATCCCCCCACTGAAGATTGCCCCAGTTTTTTCTGTAAAACGTACGAAGGGTTTGCAGTTGGCGCTACGATACGAAGGCATTGATGGCTCTACAACACCTGTGAATCTGGAGGACCTTGGATTACACGTTGAGGTTGTTCGTTCCTCAAGGGGGGAGTCATTGGGAAGTGTTGCTATGCAAACTTCCATCGGCAGCGCTGATTCTCGACTAGTTATCAAACTTGGCAAAGTTGGGTCTATTGAGCGCGAAAAGCCAAAAACTCCGCTCGATGTAATGCCTGCTACACTCGTCCACGACAACCTTCGGTTCAGGATACAGGTTGAAGAAATTTCGGTCACTTTGAACCAAGCCGAAACGATTGACTCAGATGCAGCTGGAACATTAGAAGTTGCGAAAACTGTTGGTGAAGAAGCATCGAAAGCTTTTCAAAGGTCTGAAAGGACACGAGACGAGATCCCCATCTGTACCGTCACTGCGAAAACTCTTGTCTACGACGCACAAAAGCTCTTTAAAGAAAGCGAAGAAGGTGCAGAGGCGTCGAGATCAGCAGCACGGTGCCAGCTGTCTATTCTTCTTGATGACTTCCAGATCCGGGACGAAATGCCCGGAAGCCCCTATCCGATAGTATTTCGATATTCTGGCGACAACCGTTTACTTGACTTTTGCGTTAGAACGAAAGGACCACTGTACGCGAAAACTGTCCATGTTGATCTTTTTGACGTGCTCGTGGCTCACTCCGGTGCCTCTATAAGGAAAGAGAAAGAAGAAAAGTTGATTTTTCAAACAAATGAAGCCTTTGTCTGGAAGCTCATTGACACCGCTGAGCTCATTAGCCAAGCCAGCGCCGAAGGTGCCCAACAATCCGACCCGGGTGATGTTGACAAAGTCCTAGAGGCCTTTGTACCAAAAATGATGTTGGAACCTACCGTAGAATATGCAACACCGCGAGTGTCTACTATTTTTAAGGTCGAGAAGGCCAATGTGTCGCCTTTCAATCTCGTGGTTAGCTTTGAGCGAACGCCACAGTCAGAACGATACGAAAAATTCATTAACAATCAGGGTGCTTACCTAATGCGATACTTTACGCAGCAACTAAAGTTCACCATTAAGAATTGCAATTTGAGATTTGCGCACTACGAAGAGCATTCGCTGACTGGTCCCGCCGACAGATTGATTGAAATCCTCATGACTGTTTACATCTCCCGGATAAAACTTAAGGCTGTTACCATTCTGGCGGCATCCAGCTTTTCGGATTGGAAGAATTTGTCTGGGCGCGACAGTGGCGATGATGAATTTGTGGATGGCGATGTACTCCGTGTTTCTGGAACAATAGCTGGAAATTCTGCTGCCTATGCATTTAAGAGAGTTGGACGTGGCCTTGGCAAAGGTATATCGAGCGGCTTTGATAAAATTGGAGGAGGATTGGAGAACGGGGCTGCGCTAATTGGCGCCGAAAGTCTTGGCTCTGGCATTCATTCCGTCGTTGCTGGCGTAGGCGGTGGTGTGGGAGGAGCATTTCAAGGCGGTATGTATATAATCATTTTAATGTTTTGCTTCCTTGACAAAAGTGCTATGAATCACTTGCTAATGCAGTTGTTTGATTTTTTTTTTCATTCATGTTTCTGTCTGCTGTCTGTAGTTGGCGAAGGAGCTGGTAGCGTCTTGAAAGGTGCAGGCAAAGGTTTGGGCCAATTTTTTGGAGGAATCTCTGGTGGAGGTTCCAAAATTGTTAAAGGAATTGGTAAGGGAATTGTAAGCTGTGATGGCAGCGAAATTGTTTCTGGTTTCAAACAAGGTGGAAAGCACATGGCCAGTGGAGTACGCCAGAGTGGCCAAGCTGTCGGATCTGGCGTTGGCAGAGGTGTTGGTTCTGCCGTCATGGGTTCTGTGAAAGGTGTTCGAGCCTCCACGGGGAAAACCACCAAACAGCAAATGGATGGCTTGGCCAAGCTTCGAGAAGAATTCAAAGAGCAGGACTACAATTAAAAGTAAATGTACTGTTAATAATCTATATTATTTTTTCACCGTGCATCTCGATCCATTTACGAACTCGTACAAATTTCATCTGTTGATGCTGTCAGTCCCGTGTGTTTGTTCCAAACGCAACATGGAGACTTCGTGCACAGACTGATAGACGCACATTCATCCCTTGAGAAGGTGTTACCATACACCAAGACTTTTGCATTTATTCGAACCCTTCCATACTGAAGCAAACAACCCAAAAATTTTATACTTCAGTAGGATGAACAACCCTCAATCTGAGATGGCAAAAGATACTCCAGCAGTATCGTCACCCTGCATAACATTGGGTATTGCGGGTGGTACAGGATCTGGAAAGGTAAGTGGAATTGAGTCCGCAGAGTACGTCATCTAACAGAAATAATTATATTGTGTTCGCTCACCGTGTACACATCATCCCACTCTGCTACGATACCTTTCCGATTGTCTGCCTGCCTGTCTGTCGTATGCTCCAACATTTTATTCAAATATTTTATGACTATTTATATATTTATACACTTCATTTTCAATTCAACTACGGTACTAGACAACTCTGGCCAATGCACTATACCAAAAGTTGGGGGGTGACTCCAATCCTAGCCTATTGTTGCTCAGTTATGACCACTACTACAAAGATCAGTCGCACAAACCCTTGGAAGAGCGCGCCAAGGTCAACTTTGATCATCCCGATGCTTTGGAAACTACCTTGCTCGTACAGAATCTGCGAGATTTAAAACACGGCAAATCGGTCGAGATACCCCACTACGATTTTACCACGCACACACGAGTTCCTGATGCCGTAACGAAAATTGTGCAGGTCAAAGCTGGGAAGGTGGGAAACGATGAAAAAGAAAAATTGCGATCCATTAAAATTATCATTGTTGAAGGAATACTAGTGCTGACTGACCACAGGTTGATGGAACAGTTGGACATTAAGGTTTACGTGGATGCCGATGCCGACATTCGATTTATTCGACGCATGGCCAGGGACGTAGCAGAGCGGGGTCGTACTCCCGAAGATGTCATGGAACAGTACCAGGCCACTGTACGACCAATGCACGAACGCTACGTTGAACCTAGCAAACAGCACGCTGATATGGTCGTGTTTTCGACGACGCAGTCTCTGGATGTGGCTACAGAAATGTTGACGAATCACTTGATGTTAAAATCGGGTATGATTGGTATCCAGGTGTAATAATAACAAGGTGAAAAAGGGTTGCAAGCCGCCCGTGCCCCCCAGTGTACAAGCTAAAATGAAAAATTACTCTAAATAACTTGCTGAACCTACTCCCAAATTCAGCTCACTGCGATAGCCCCTCCTCGACATCATTATCATCAATGACAATGGTCATTTCTGATTCCAACGAAGACTTGATACGTGATAAAGGCGACTGGAAAAAGCTTGGCTTGGACTGTTTCGCCTCTATCGAAGTGGTTTTTATTGACGAGGCATCGCTACCATCCGAACCAGAAATCTCTCCGTTCGACGACAATTTGCTTTCCTGCGTTGACTTGGACAGCGCCGTGTCTTTTGGGACACTTTTTTTCTCGTCACAAAGAGCTTCCTCTTCCTCGTCCTCTTCCAGCTTGAATTCGGACCCAGACATTTCCACGTCCATCAGCTGTCGATACGTCTCTCGAAGTTCACTACTTATGGTATGTTCAATGCAAAAGGCAACGAACGGTACGCCCATTGCCACAATAAGCACTTGCAACTGAATCGGTTTCCATCCCATGAGAGTTTCGGGGCCAATGCACTGCTCTGCCACATCCACAGTGGAGTCGGCAATGTAGGTGGCAGATTTCATTCCGAAAAAATGTAAAGAGCAAACGGCCAAAGCAATCACCGCAGCACTAGTAGGGCGGTACCAGATTTTTTCAACCTTCCAGTGCAGAGGTCGAAAAAGGATCCAGAACCCTGCAAAGCAGACAACGACCCCAAGAAAAACCGAAAGGGCAACGTAGGGAAAATTCCAGACACGGCGAAAGGGACCACGCATGGAAAGCATACCGACGTAGTGCATCGAGAGTGCCCCAATTGCGGCAAGCAAGCTGCCGGCAACAATCCAGTGCAGCATATCGAAGAGTGCTACCATGTGGACGTGGCGGCTACCGGCGCGAAGTTCTTTGCGCTTGGCCGACGCATTGGACTGATCGTGCAAAACGAACTGACGGAGCATTTCAATGCGGTCATCTCCCGCAAAAACATCCCACCCGGCCACCGCGACGCCCGCCCAAACACCACCAACTGCCAGTAGGAGGGAGGCAATCGTACCGAGCCAATTGTAGCACATTATTGCGCCGGGTTCCAGCTTGAGTTCCTCGGCTTGCATTCCAATAAAGTGCATTGACCAGATGGCGCACGAACCAAGCGTAAAGGCCATGGAAAAGTGTGGGTACCTCGAAAAGACTGCGTGAGTGCAGTGCAGAATAAAACAAGATGAGATTGGATGGGATAGGAGAAAAGATGGGTTAGCGTGTGTGTATTCCAGGACCCTTGAATGCATGCAGCTTCTGTAAGAACCCAGAAGTTATCGAGGGATGGTAAATTTGAACTTACGTGTGGCATTTGATTTTTCTTTCTCGGATCTCCACAAGCCGTGTTCTAGAATCCGAATAGCCGAATAGGATCCAATAAAAGCGGTAAAATACGCCAAAAAGAAAAAGCCCACATGCCAGGTGACTTGAATCTCGTCCCCGTCATTGTAGTGGATCTCTTCCTGGCTGGTGATGTTGCCGGTAGTTTCTTCTGAGTTGGCGACGAATGAGGTAGTGTCAAAAGTGCTGTCTGTCATAATTTACAGTATTTTTTGTTCAGTAAATGGTTGGCCTTTTCTCCCAAAAAAAGATAAATTTTTAATAATATGATGAATAATAACAAAGACCTACCAGTACTGCGATGGATTAGGAACGTACTTTTACGCCGTACTACCAGGTATTACCATACCATACCACTCCCAGCTCCACTAGGTACTTTTGACGTGGTAAGTTGCCATGCATTGCCATGCAGCCGTTAAGTCATAATAGTCAATCTCGTCGGTCATTCATTTTGATTTGACCAGTGGAGATGACTAAATAATGATTGAAACCATGACATTTGCTCGGCAATTCATCGCAGCAATTTCTACGTGGTACCGGTACCAGTACTAGTACTAGTACCAGTCAAGCAATCTGCTACTTTTGTTAAGGAAATGACATTGATTAGCAAGTGTTGATTCTCCGGATTTCATTACCAGGGTAGCTGAACCTTTTACAAATACAAGACGATTTGGCTTTCACTCGTGGGTGTTTAATTATTACAATTATTATACCGTACCTGGTACCACTATTTTGGTCTGGGTTAAAAAAATCTGTAGTCAGTAGTTTGACCACTGGACGAAAATGTGGACAAAAAGATCACGTCTTATTTTGTTAGCTACTGGTACCTGGTACGTACCAGGGTACCAGGTACAGTATTATAGTTACTGGTATTAGAGTACCAGGTACCCATAGTCAAAAAGACAAAATTCAAAATTATTTGACCAAAGGAACACGTCTTCTTTCTGTTTCTTCGCATCGTCGTGCAACATTACATAATTGCTGCTGAAAAGTTCTCCTGGGTTTTTTAGACAATATTAGACTGGCAGCGACCTTCGTAGTCTCCCATTATTGGGGGTCGTTTGCCTCGTCATCCCCGGCATTACGTTCGTGTCGCTTGCCTGCGGTAATTATTTTCTGGTTTCAGTAGACAGTAGACCATACTCTCGCGACTTTATTATTGTATAATTTAACGTGCCACCACCACAATTGAACAAGGGCACCTATGCGATCGCAGATACTTCTACTAGATAATACTGTACGAATAATAGCACACGGATATACAATATACAATATAAGCATGCCATGAAATAATTTTTGTGTATGCCCTTCTGCAAGACTGTCACGCCAAAAACGAATCCGCCTTTCTTTTTCTTTCCTCTTCCTTTTTTGATCATAAGAGCGGCGCTGTTGTCGACAATTCTCTCGTGTACATCATATCCTACCTACCCGCGTCGACCAGCTGACCGACCGGCCGGCTGGTGTATTATCGATTGTCTACCATTTCGGGCGGTGGACCAAAAGCAGAAAAGACAGACCAAGGTATCCGTATGTCGGGTACATTGGTTCGAATCCAATCCGGAACAGGTTGTCCCGTTTCTTTTTCAAGTTGTGGAAAAACGAAATTCGGTAACAGGTACTGTAAACTCCGTATCGATGGTGGTTGTAAACCATTGGTATCTGTAAAATCCAATTCTTTGGCTAGTTCCGCCACGACCTGAACAGAACCAGAACGTTTCATAAGTTCCTTGTGGGACAATGATAGTAGTGCTGTTACAGCACGTCCCGAAAACCTGGGTGTTTCTCCTTGTGATAAATCTAAATTACCACTCACTGAATCCCAGGTCCCATCTTTTACCATTTGTAAATTAGCTTCCGTTTGGACTAAACCTGGATACAAGGATGCAGTAGCAACACCATACTTGGCCAATTGGTACGACATATCTCGTGCCATCCGATCCACGGCAGCCTTACCAATCCCGTAGGCCACATTGAAGGTGTAGGATTTGCCACCAAAAGAAGATATTAAGCAAATGAGTGGAGTCATTGTGGTAGTTGTTGATGATAATGATTCAGCATATTTAGTAGCCGTTTGAATCATGTGAGGTGCAGCACAACGACAAGCAGCGTAGACTTGTCGCAAACCTAAACCATTAATAGCATCCCATGTATCCATAGATTGGTTCCAAAAATCATCCCGTAGATTGTCGGATGATGATGATGATGATGATGTTGGTACAGTGTAAGCAGCACAAACAAGAACATCTAATCGTCCTTGTTGTTCTTTTGAAACACGTTCAATGATCCCTTCAATGACACCATCTTGACTTAAATCACAAGGAATAGCAATACCCATACCACCACCATTGGTATTGTTGATTTGTTCGGCAATTGCTTCAATTGTAAGATTTAAACTTTGATTCCAGACGGTACTAGTGATAGAAGTGGTAGTAGCATTGTCTCTACTACTACCTGTAGTAGTATTGCTGCTACTAATGCTGGTAGTGGTGGTTCGACCCAAACAGTACACGATGAATCCTTGGGTTCCCAATTCCAAGGCAATACCACGACCAATTCCTCGTGAAGCTCCCGTAACGATTGCAACACGACGATTGCTATTGGATGATGAAGATGATGGTGGTGGTGTTGCTCCTGCTGATGACGGTGCCGTTAGAGAAAAGGCAAACGTTGTTGGGATGTTTTGTTCGAGTTGTAGTAGTAGTAGTAGTAGTAGTAGTAAAACAAGTAGTAGTAGTAGCTGCAGCTGCTGTAGGAAACGAGGCATGTGAATCATTATTGTTGTGGTGTGCGTGCCTGCGTGCCTATACTATTTTAGGAGGGGAGACAGCTACTACTGCTGTTATGGATGAAAATAATATCTCGGGAGGTTTTCGTGTTCGGTTTTTATTAAAATACGGTAATTCATGAAGAAACTGCAAGAGCTATGTTGTATCATAATATTGATTATTGCTAGAGTAGACTAGCTATTAGAGAGATTTGTGCAGTTATTATTACCAGTATTGGCACTTTTTGAAGAAGAAAAAGATACACACATCCACCCGGATGGATAGATTTTGATTTTACAACGAATTAAGGTCAAGGCAACGGATGGAGCCGGAAAATTATTTGTGCCAATGCAGCGAGGCAAAAGAGATGGCAATATTTTTGTGTTCCGGTGGTGAGAATGACGATTCTGATCGAACTCTTGCTGTCAAATAGTGCTCGACAAACGACGGGAGATGAGAATAAGAATAAGAGAATTTGCGAATTTCAAGTTTCATTTTTCTTGGGAATGTTATCAGACAGACACTGTATTCTAATGCAGAGACTACAAGCATAAAACCGAGTTCATAAATTATATTTTTTGTCTACCCTATGTTTTGGCAAATCATTATTTCGTGGATCCACGACGAGACTTTTCCATTTTCATTTTGAGTCTGTCCTTGATGGATAACGACGATTCGCCATTTTTGCTGGAAGTGCCTTTTTTGGAACGACTGTTGCTGGTGGTCTCTGATGCCAAAGAAGTACCACAGGACGACATACTACCCAGGGATCCCACGGATGGTTGACTGTGTTCGGATTTACCACCACCCAATCCATTGGCGCCGCTTTGCTGCTGCTGTTGTTGTTGTTGCTTGTACCGGCGTTTGGTCTTTCCATCGACTAATTTTCGTGATGACGATGTAACGGATGATTTTCGTCCCCCGCTCGCTACGGAGGCAAGGTCATCGTTTGGACCACCATCACCAACAACAGTGCCAGTAGCAGTAGCTCCAAATTCTTTTACGGCCCACTCCGGTAGACATTTCAATGGATGCTCAACAAGGCTGGCGGGGATTTTGATATCACCACCAGTAGCTGTCAAGGTATCCTGTAGATTTCCTGTTGCCCACAAAGAAAAGATTGTGGAATGGTCGCCAACATGTTTGCCACCAATAAAGACTTGTGGCAGTATGGTATTACCTACGATCTTGCATAAGGCTGTCTTGTACTGTGGGCCCATATTATTGGCCACGTACTTGATATCATCCACGAATATTTTAGTAGCATGTACCTTGATCTTTTTAAAGAACGTAATCACTTCCTGGACCGGTCCAGAATGTTCGATTCCAAACACTAGAACGATATGTTTTTCAATTTGTTCTTGTACAAATTGATCGGCCTCGGGTGTAGCCTCCAACAATGGTACCGGTGGTGGATCCTGTGCCAATGCTGTAGCTTCGAGGTAGGCTTCATCGGAAGTCATTTCTGTAGGAATACCATCAAACAAAGCAGTTGAAAGGTACCGTTCTCCGGTGTCTGCAATTGTAACCAAGACATTTTCATTTGCTGGTAAAGTTTTTGCCAATTTCAGTGCAACACTCAATGATCCTCCTCCCGAGATTCCTGTAAGGATACCTTCCTTTCGTGCCAAGGTACGACTAGTCATAACGGCTACTGTACTGTCAACGTGATGAATTTCATCGTAGGCCTTGTCTTCCTTGGCCTTTGCCAAAACTTTGGGAATAAAATCCACCGCCCAACCCTGCAATAGGTGTGGATTCCACGACGGGTGTGATGTTTGAAAGGACGAACTTGGCGTTCCGTTGGTCGGGTAGACGGTACCAATATTGGATTGCAACATGGGAGCATTGGTTGGTTCACAAACATGAATTTTCGTCGAAGGCGACCACTTGCGCAAGGCTCGCGAAATACCGGCCACTGTTCCTCCTGTCCCAAAGGGTACGACACAATGATGTAGCTCAAGTTGTTCCTGATCAAAAGCTTCTTGAATTTCACGTCCTGTGGTGTGCTCATGAATCCAGGCATTGGCTTCGTGTTCAAATTGATTGGGAAAGTAAAATCCGTGTTCCAGACTCAATTCCTTGGCTTTCATGAGCATTCCCGTAGCTTTGGCTTTGGCACTGGTAAGGATAACCTGAGCTCCGTAAAAGCGCATCAGCTTGCGCCTTTCGACCGAAAAGGCTTCTGACATGACACACACAAAGGGATAACCCTTGGCGGCACAGACCATGGCCAACCCGATGCCTGTGTTGCCACTGGAAGCCTCCACAACCGTCTGGCCAGGTTGCAAGTGACCGTGCTGTTCGGCCCATTCGATCATGCCAATAGCGAGACGGTCCTTGACAGAACCACCAGGATTGAGAGATTCTAACTTCAAATACACACTGGCACCACCCGGAGGCTGCATACGAGAAGATAACTTGATAATGGGTGTGTTACCAATCACATTTAGAATAGAAGAATGAATGCCCTGACGGGCCTTGTCGCGACCTTCGACAACTGTGCTCTTCATTGTGTTACAACTGTATTTAATGTTTGTGTCTGCTCACTAAGGATTTATTATTGAATAAACAATAATTGGTACTACTAGTAGTACTAGACTACTACTCGCAGCTCTAGCTAGAGGAAGCTTTGTGCTGTAATAAAACGAAGCGTATTATTGTGGGAAAGAATGAAAGAATGGCAAAAATGGGTGTGAGACTACGGTAGTGGTAGTGTGTACAGTACCTAGTGGTACTACCAGCTACCGTACCTGGTACCTGGTACCAGGTGGGGTCTAGTAGTAGTAGTAATAGTCAAAACTGGACGTGCCTACCTGGTACTCGAGTACCAGGTACCTGGTACCGTAGCTAAGACTAGTGGAATCGTGCAATCCCATAATGTCATGTCTTTCTCTCAAAGCAATGACTCTTAGAATGACTTAACTCAGGATTCATTTGCTCGAAGAGTGTACCTGGTAGTACTTGGCCTGCCCGTAATTTTGACATGCAAGAAGATTGGTCCCAAGAGAAGCTTCAGTGAATTCCAGCCACACAATAATAGTCTACTAGAATGACTTAACTCAGTATTCATTTGCTCGAAGAGTGTACCTGGTACTTGGCCTGCCCGTAATTTTGACATGCAAGAAGATTGTTCCCAAGAGAAGCTTCAGTGAATTCCAGCCACACAATAATAGTCTACCTGGTACGGTAATAAACAGTCTAGTTAAATACTGGTATTATTTCATTTAAAAAAACTGACATCATATCCATCACCGTACAGTGACGTACTCCTAATGAAGTCAATATTAGTACTCTAAGTATTAGAGTAATAAGTACTCTAGTAGCTATTCGAGGAACTCCTTCTATTGCATCTTTTTGAGTTCCATATCAATACGTTTGCGAATGTGACCCAAATCGGCACTCACACCAGCCCACCAAGCTGCAACGATCATGCAAAGAAACAATACAGGTGGAAATCCAAAAACGACACGAATTTCACCACCTCTGGCTTCTGGAACGCCGAACAAATCCAACAACCGATGAATGCTTGAGACCAAAAAAGCAGCACTACCACCACCCCAACGATTCGCCAAGGTATCCACAATGGGTTTGGCCTCGTACCGGGCTTCGTTCGACAAACCACGCCACAGTGATTCGCGAACAGGTTTCGCCACGGCCATATTCATGACCCGACAAAATTCGTCCAACATTAGAAACAAGAGCAGATTCGGTGGTTCGCCGTCGGAGCTGTGGTGCCAATAGGCCAACGTCAGGACGCCCAACAGCCGTACCATGGGCATCAGTGCCAACGTTCCACGAGAACCACACTTGTGCGCCACATAGGCTCCCAATCCACTGGCCTGTAGGGCAAAGACTGCCACCGAACTTGCCATGTTAACGTTAGCCAAAAAGGCCGTATTGGATTCGTTGCTAAGATTGCTTTCCTGTTGACGATTGGCCACAAGTTCCGCACGTTGAAAGCTCAACAACGTGGTCGTACTGGCATACAAGGCATTGTAGGTAAAAATCGCCATTAACAATCGGGATTGAAGAATGGTGCGAATTCCCCGTAACAAACGCTGTGAAAAAGAATCTTCGTTCGATTTCATGACTTCCACTTCCTTTTCAATCGTTTCATTCGATGGCTGGTGTTGCTGCTGCTTTTGCTGCCCCTGATCCATGGATGTCAAAGAAGAATGAAAACTACCATGACTGGAGTTGCGTTTCAATTCTGACAGACTCTTAACACGGTTTAGTGAATTGGTGGAACTGATACGCTTCATACTTCCCAGTGATACAGATCGCTTCATACTGGGATCCAAAGACTCCAAATTGTCCGAGGACGGAAAGAGCTGTTGGTGCACCCAGTGAGCGTGCATGATGCGACCCAATTCGATTGCCAATTGCGCGGCTGCTTCCAACATGAGAGCAGACACAACCAAGAGACCTGACAATCGTAGGAAACGGGCCAATGTCGATGCCAGGATACTGTCAAGATAGCAATATTGTATATTTTATAGAAAAGGAGAGAAGGTGATGATATTATTATGAGTGATGATGCAGTACGTTCACAAGACCAACAAGCATGCAAACAGAAATAGCCAAAATGAATTAACCACGTACCTTCCTAGAATACCTCCGACTGTTCCTCCGAATCCCACAAAAGCCAATCTCTGTAATCGCAATTTAGTCGACGGTGGTTCTTCGGGACTGCTGCTACTGCTTGTTCCAGCAGCAGGAGTTGTTGTGGTGGTGGTGGTACTACCATTATTTTGTTGCTGATCCAACTGTTGCTGCCGTTCCTCTTCTCGTTGCTGCTTGACCAGAGACCGTTTGCGTTCCGTTTCTTCGTATTCCATAGTTTCTGTTGTGACACCCCACACCAGACTGAGCGAATGCAATTTACACAAGTGTACGACTAAAAAGAAGGCAACGTACATGACTTGTCCCACGTGCGAAAGACAAACCTTGGCGTACGCTACAATCCAAGCACGGCTGTTGTTGTTGTTGATGATACCGTTTTCACCTTCCACACCAACGCCAGTAAAAGTAGTAGTAGTAGTAGTACGCTCATTCCCATTGTCGTTGTCTCCCAACATGGATTGAATAAGTTCCAGTATCAAAAACCCAATCGCGTACGACCACAAGCTCAAGGCAAAGAATCTGTAAAACAGAGCCAAACTGGTACCCTGCGTTTCTCCTCGCGTCAGTCCAATATTCTTCAAAAAGGATTGCCTGGACGGATCGGGAGCCTCAAACAGCCACCCGATGGGAACCGAACTCCCGAAAGCCAGGACCGTAGAAGCCAGCGTTAATTTTGGAATGTGTTCCACGCCGACCGCCAAGGCAATAGCATCCCGCATGGGCATCAGTACGTAGTTGGAACAGGTAACTAAAAACATGGCCCAAAATCCAATCCATGTTGCATTATTGGTGGGACTGTACTGGTGGGACTGCACAAAGAGGGCTTTGGAAAGTCTCTGCAATAGTTTCGTAACGGTATAGTACGGTATAAACTGCAACGATGGAGCCGGAGGCGGTGCAGCAGCAGTGGTATCGGCGTCGGTTCGTATTGTGGAAGGAACCAAGTGGATGTTGTTGCAAGTAGGAAAATCTTCGGGTTGTGGGTAGTAATCCATTTCTTCGTCGAGCATGGATTTGGTCTTTTGATGATGATGGTGGAGGTGGTGGTGGTGGTGTTTTGTAGAAGTAGATGGAGGACTGTTTTGGTTAGGGTGATGCTTTCGAGGTGACAAGCATGGTTTTTGAAGAATTGTCGTCTTGCGCTCGGGAGAGGACAACGGTGCTGGAGAACTCATTTTGGAAGGCAAGTGTTCGCTGCTGATGGATACGTGTCTTCGCCGTAGTAATGGGTGTTCCTCTGTTTTCGTGTAGTGATTGTGTCGGCCCATTCCAGTTTTAAATGCTTCAGCTTGTTCTTCTTCTTCAGCAATGGACTGATCCAGAAGTGATTGGTGTAGATTGGAAATTGCATCTTGTTGGCTGCCATTTTGCTTGAGCTGCTGCTGCTGGTGCTGCTGCTGTTGTTTTTGTTGTTGCTGTGGACTGTGCGCATAATCTGATTCATCTCCCTCTTCTAGAAACAGGGGACTGTCTTCTTGGTCACCCAAATCAGGAAATTGATCCAAAAAGGAAGGTCTTGGTTCGTGCTTTGTTGTGATATTCTTTTTCGTTTGCAAAGAATGCTGCTCACCTGCGCGTCCATTCATCCGTAGTATGTTTAACTTGGGAAGTAATTGCTGTTCATTCGATGGTGGTATATTCTCACTAGTAGTAGCTGCAGCTTGCTGCCCCTCCTGTTGGGGATGTTCCAATGATAAAGTCTGATCTGCACATGGATTGCTTTCAACCTTCTCCTCTTCTTGGTAAAGGTCCAGTAGATTCCCACTGCTTCTTCCCTTGTGATTCATCATGCTCGTACTACTGGTAGCGGCACTAGTACTAGTACTTCTAGTACTAGTACTGGTATTTGTAGCAGTAGCAGTAGTGGTACTCAATGTACTTGCAGATTTATAAAGGGGTGTGTGGGGAGAATTGATGGGGGTAGAATCACGAGATTGATGGGTATTGGTAGAGTCCTCTTCTTCCTCCTCTTCAGATAGCGATGATGTTGGAAGATCTCTGACAGCAGTTGAAGGCAAATCTTCTCCGTCCAAAATCATCTTCTTCTTTCGTTCTATTCTTTTCGGTTGGCTTCCTTTTTTGTTCTCCTTCCTTTGACAAACAACTTAACTGATTTCTTTCTCCTCTGCCTCGCTCTTACGAAATCTGAAGTGTTGCTGTTACTGCTTCGGTGCTTGAAGGGGGGTCGGTGCTGGTCGTCTGGTCTATGTATGTTGTACTGTGATGAATAATTATTAATATTATCAGATGAGTGTAATCGTAATATCTATCTATCTGAATTCTTAATTTGTTTTGCTCCTTGCGTTGCTTTTGCTAAAGTGAATGATGCCGGTTGCTGTTCTTTCGCAGACACTATTACTATTACTAGTACTAGTACACTGTGTACTCTTTCTCAAACTTGCTCAGCTCCACTTGTTGATGATGTCTCTTTCCGTTTTCTTTTTTTTTCCTTGATTTGACATTCTTGATTGGTTGAGTGGCAATGCTGATGTCGCCAACACTCGAAAGTAACATGGATCAAGATGATAAAAAGTCTACTATCTCTACAGAGGAATCCGTAGGCATTTGTACCACGCGCATTGGAAACGGATTTTTGCCTGTACCAGAAACTCCTTGGATTTAAGAAAAACTATGATTGGCCATTCTTGCTTGCTTGCTTTGTTCTGCCTTGGGTAGAACTGTACTATTATTTTTGGAGGACAGTCGAATACTAGTAGAAATCCGAATAGTCTAGTAGTCTACTCGTATCTTTTGGTTGTCACTTCTTTTATTTTTATGTATTCATATGTCTATTAGTAGCGAAAATCTTCCGCTTCCGAGTATTCCGGGCTCTCCCGCTCTCTCTCCCTCTTTCTCTCTCTTTCTCTTGTGTCATATACAGCTTGTTGACGAACTATGTATGGTATGGAAAATGGGGCCTTATATTTTTCCTCGGTTCACAGCATCTATTACGTGCTTGTTCAATAGTCTTGGCCGCCATGATACCTTGTTTCGTGAGATGGGTTGCGAGCTCCATTGCTGCTACGTGATGCAGTGGAATCGCGAGTTCCAGTGCTACGGCGAGAGCTGACCGAACCACCCACACTGCAGCTACTACAGGAGCTCATCACCTTGGGATGAGGAGGAGGACGGCGGCGACGACGGCAGCTGCTGCTGCCGCTGCGGCTGATGCCGATGCTGATGCTATTACCACTGTTTGACCTTGAAGATTTCTTTTCTCGACGACTCTTGGCACTGTGAATTTCGACATCCAAAAAGGCTTCCTCTAAGCAATAGTCTTCGTCCAAGTCCTGTTCGCTAAAGAAACTCATCCGAGATAGAGCAACACGCTGACACGAAGGGGGCATGGGCATGGGAGCCGCACAGCCGGTGTCCACCGATGAATCGTCATCGACAACATCAATCGGAGAAGGTAACATGGCCTTGTAGTGAGTCATAGAGGCACTACTGGGAGAAGGAAACATCTTGACCTGATGTCCACGACGTTGCATGTCATCCAAAGTTTCTTGGAGTAACTCGTCTTCATCGATTTGCTGTTGTTGCTTTGGTGATGGTGGCGTCCCGGTCTTGCGGAATTGATTCAAGAGGCCCTTACCAGATGTCTTATTCCAGGCAGAATCCAACAAAGCTTCATCCCTCTTTTGGGCGCGCTTCTTGAGGACCTCCTTTTGCTTGCGACGTTGCATTTCTCTTTCAATGGCTTCGTCTACCTCGCGCTGCACCATTCGGAAGAAACGGATAATGATACGTGCAGCACGCTCCTTTCGGCATTGGCGCAAACGATGAACAAAGGAATACCACGTTTGAATCTTTGTGGCACTGCTATTCATTTTGATCGCCAGGCGCTCCACCGCTGGCAAACGCTTGTTATAGGATACACGGAAAAAGACGCACAGCTTGCGGGCCGCGATTTGTCTCTCCAGGAATCGCTTGGCCATGACTTGCTTTACGAATGACTGAATCACCATGGCTTGTTTTGCTGCATACTTGCGATGTTTGGCGCGACGCCAGAATAATTGAAGGCTACTGGCTGCCTTGGAGACGGTGGAAGCAGAAACTCGAGAAAGGTAGCAAGCTTGCCTACTGATCAGATCGAGCAATTCTAACTTGGCCAAGTTCCGTCGTCTCTCCGATTGAATTGTCATAGCAGCTTCTTTTTGTCGTAGAGCACGAGTTTGTACCACTACCATCCTTGCAAAACTCTGGAGTTCAATGGCAGAACCCAACCTGTACAGATAGAGTTGTTGCGTGACGTATCCTCTCCAGATCTTCTGGATTGTCTTGGCGGAATTCTCTACTTTAGCAACATGTTGTTTCCAGGCGATAAAAAGACAGATACGACCGCTAAATCCTCGCCAGTACCTTTGCATGTCCAACACGGCTGATCTTTTGCAAATGTAGTCCGCATACGTTGTCCACCCTCGGTATGCGGCTTGAATCTTGGTGGCCGCCTTGGTGTCCCTGACAAGACCAAGCTTCTGGCACTCCGACTTTGCAAGGAACATACGCATGACGCTCTGTAGCTTCACAATGCTAATGCAGGTGACTGTGTAGTCCGAGCGATCAAAGTGACCTCTCATTGCGGCTTGGATATAAGTGGCGGCCATGCTTTCCTTGTCTTTGATAATCAGATATCGTCGGATGTAGTATTGGAGGAAGCGAATCTTTGAAATAACTTTGTGAAATTCTACTTCGTCCTTGTGTCTGCGCCAAGATGCCTGTAGCATCGTAGCATACAGATGGATACGATCCTCCTTGTAGCGGTTTTTTTGGTAACAAGCTAACAGCATTCGTGCGGCTGACTGAATTGTGATGATGTCCTCCTTCAATGCCGTATAGTTGAGAACAGTAACGTGAGCTCGCCAACGCGATTGGATCTTGACAACTGACTTGATGGCATGATCTTCCCACATTTCCAAGAAAAGTTGTTGCGCCAAAAACCGTCTAGCTTGACTCTGAACCTTAATGACGTCGGTGATGATGAATGTATAGTTTGATCTACAAAAATACATTCTCCATGTTCGCTGGATTTTCATGGCCTGCTCAGTCAGATAGCGTTGATGGGTAACATAGCGTTTTGCTAATCGCTGAATTCTGACAATTTCGTTCACCGTAATCAAGAAGCATGTCTGAAAGTAAAAGCCTCTCCATGCCTTTTGAATTTTGACAGCTGCAGCATTGGCATTCTGAACGCGAATGGAATTTGACTTTTTGATTGCAAACAAACGTCTGCAAGCGCTCTGAACTTTCACGATGTCACAAATCGTAAACGAAAAGTTTGCATATTCTGCATATCCTCTCCAGGCGCTTTGAATGTATGTCGCGGCAACAAATTCAGCTCGGCGGACAAGTACCAGTTTGCGAGATTGAACAGACCGGCAAAATGTCTGCATGCGTCGTGCTGCCAAAAACCTAGTGTACGCGGCCTGATAAACGGTTCGACGCCAGTGTTTTTGAATCTCAGCGGCAGCTGCAAATGTTTTTCTGAAGACTCTATCTTGACTCTCCCTGTAGCATGTCTGAATAACAATAGCCGCAATGTACTTAACGGTGGCACCTCTTCCGAGAAAGCCTCGAACTTGAGCCTGGACAACGATTGCTGCCATGGATTGCAGAGAGCCGATGGCTTGGCTGGTGAGCCTTTGACTTTCCAACATTTTATTTGAAGTAAGCTGTCGTCTTCCCACTATACCGCGAGCAGCAGCTTGGATAATGACAGCGCCCCATTGTTGATCGGCATACTTGCATCGAGCCAAGAAACCACGGGTTACTGCTTGAATTCGAATTGAGCAATCTAGACAGATGAGATAGTTGGAGAATTTCCAAAAGCGCCTCCAGTAAGTTTGGATTGTACGAGCTGAGCGGTACTCATACAGGGTAATGGTAAAGTCAGCTTCTTGAACTAGTCCACGCCACGTTTTTTGAATCATAATAGCCGCATGCTCACGCTTTTCCAGCTGACGACGACGGCAACTTTGAATGACATATGCTGCATCATGCTCAAGCTTGTGTCGGAGATAATCGGCTCTCTTGCAGGCTAACAATCTCCTTGCCAAGGTCTGGAGCATTACAATGTCGGCCACCTTGAACATGAAATCGGCGAAGGAAACAAAGCCTCTCCAAGTTTTTTGGATGGTGGTAGCTGATTTTGTCTTTTTTACGTAGACTCGGCCAAGGTAGCCTCTCGCAACTCGTTGTAGAAAAATCGATTTCTTTTCCAGAATAGATGTCACCTTCCGCATTGCAAACCAGCGTCGGATCAAACTCTGGACAATGAGGATATCCGCCAAGTAATGTAGAAAATCCATGCTAGTGTCATAGCACCTCCACTTTGTCTGTATGATAGTGGCTGCACGATCTTCGATTCTGTATTGAAGATAAGTCTCGTTAGCATCGTAGCACCTCCAGCGAGTCTGAATGATTGTTGCAGCCTTGGCTTGCAAAACATTACGTCTTTGATTTGCCTCGCAGCGAGCCACCCGTCGACGCCACGCACTTTGAACAATGATGACGTCCAAGAGCTTAAATTGATAGACAAGTCTATAATAGAAAGATTTCCAAGCAGTTTGAATGGTGACGGCTTTCTCTCTGATCTTTGTGAGACGCTCTCTCAAGATAAAGCCACGAGCAATCGCTTGCGTACGGCAAATCATCATTCTTCGCTGATTCGCAAGGGCCTTCGCTTTTTTCATACGAACAAAATTTTGAACCAGCGTGATCTTGTAAATCTCTTCGTAAACAGTTATAGCAGAGAGATAACCTCGCACATACCGTTGAATGATGGTAGCGTTGTAGGTAGCATATTCCAATCGGCGCATCACACAGTACCTTCTCCAATTAGCTTGCACAGTGATAATCATACCCATCCTCCTGGTTGCGAGATTACTAGCAAGCTTCATGCGGAGAACGTTCTGAATAAATATGATGTTGTAAATCTCCTCGTAAACTTTCATAGTACCGAGATATCCCCGGACGTATCTTTGAATAGTACCGGCGTGATAATGCGCTAGGTTCAAGCGACATCTGACCAGATACCCACGAGCAATGGCCTGCAAGGAGAGGATTAAAGACATTCGAATGGTGGCTTTGTCGATAGCTTGCTTCCTCCTTACACAATTCTGCACAATAGTAACCTTGTAGATTTCTTCGTAGACATGCATGACGGACAAGTATCCTCTAACACATCGTTGGATAGTAGTAGCCCTATTATGGGCTTCTGCCAGTCTTGAGCGAACAACATGGCTTCGTGCTACGGCCTGGATTCTAAGCACGCAATACATGCGAATAGTAGCATCTTTGATGGCAAGTCTCATCCTTACTTGGGCCTGCACTAGTGATATGTGGTATATTTTTTCGTAAACATGAATGGACGCAATGTATCCTCTTACGCGTCGTTGGATTTCCGTCGCACAGTAATCCTCAAACATCAATCGGTCTCTGACGATCATTCCTCTAGCCGCTGCTTGAATTCGCATTGCGGCGTAGAGCTTAATTTCGTACCTTGTTTGTAATAGAAAAGAACGGACACGAGACTGAATAACAAGAGCTCCCCACAACATTGTCAAGACTTGACGACGAATCAGGAATCTTCTTGCCATCGCTTGAATAGGAATGATGGCAGTGCTCAACAGACGAACACCAGCACGCTTCATAGGATCGTGGATTCTGCTTTCGTCGTACTGATCAAAGTAAGAGTTATCTCTGTAGAGACTTTCGCGGCGATGATCACTGACGCGGCTCTGTACCGCGGACCTGAGAGAGCGCAAATCCGAAGCACCTCCCACCGAAAAAGAGTCAATCAAACCATGTTCTCGGATCATCGACATACGATCAGTCTTTGATGGTCGAGCGGCAGCCTTGCTCTGTCTTGAAATTGGAACAGCGGCAAGGTTGTTATAAAAGGACGACCTGCTCCCTGATCTCGAGTCGGAGGTAAAATCTGCGAAATGGTTCTTTAGTTTGATCATGTTACGAAGCTTTTGAGCACCTGCCTTACGAGCCTCAAATTTCTTTCGAGACAGTAAAGAAATTGGATAACGATAATCTTCTGCATCATATTTTCTCGACTCCATGATTTCGGAAAGTTTGTCCTTCTTCTTTGGAGTAAATCGTCCAACATAAGCATTTCTAGGAACGTACTTGGGTTTGTTGCAAGTCTTTGGCTTTTCAACAGTGACAGCTCGTGAAGGAGATCGCATAGCCTTCAGATCGCTAAGAGTCTTTGGAAAGCTAGAAGCTTTCTTTGTTTGACCAGGAGAAGGCGTTGTCTGGATTGGAGAAGGTTTTTGCCGCTTGGCTGCCACTTTTGGTACTGTTTGAATATCACCTGCCGATGTTTTCTTGGTAGTTGAAGTACCGCGAGAATTGTGTGATGAAATCGCCCGGCGATTTGCCTCGATGAAATTCTTGGGTTGCCGAGTCATTGCAGGTGAATGAGAACTGGATATCTTCTTTGGTTGTCCGGTGGCTGCTGGTGAAGGAGATTTGGCAACTTTCTTGGGATTCCGCTGAGTTGCTCTCGGCGAAGGAGATCTTCCGGTCTTACGAGTCACCGGAGAGTAAGATCTAGTAGTGATTTTGGATTTTGACTGGACGGAAATTGGTCGTAGTTGACTTCCCATGCTACTACTCGGTGCACGTGACATGACTTGCGAGAGTGGTTCCATCTTGGTGGACGAAGACATCCGTGATCGAGCAGCAGAACTGCTAGATGCACCTTTATTTCTTGATGTCAAAGACTTGAGACTTCTATAGTGTTCGGATTTACCAGATACGGTTTCGAGCTTATGTTGTTGCGAAGCGCGCTGCGCAGATTTCGATCGTCCAAGTTGCATTCGGGAAGCAGTCATTTCGGGCGAGGTCGCGGCTGCTGAGTATCTATGAGCAGGTGCTGCCGAAATCGAACGCTTTTCTTGTTGCTTTTGGTACAATTTGCTCTTGACGACGGATTCCATCTTTCGTCGAAAAGGTGATGGATGACGCTGTTGTGTAGCGGTTAGTGGTGTATTATTTGGAGACAATGGCAAATCCTGCATCTGCTGCTTGGGACGTTTTCTCCAAGCTGGCGAGGCTGACCGTTTGCGATGTCTTCTGGGTGACAGAGAACCATAATATGTTTGATTCGCTGGTAGTGGTGATGGCATATCGGAATTGAATGTAAAAGTCGCAACTTCAGATGAGTGGTAATTCAGTGGTGAGCTAGAATCTCCTTGCTGCTGCAGCAGCTGATGTTTTTGTTGATATTTATTGTTGTTATTTGTATCGGCCTTCATCATGGCAGAACTTTGATTGGTTTGGGACGAGTACAGTTGCATATCTAATGCTTTTCCTAACACAGCATCGTTGTTTCGTGGTGATAATCCCCAGGATGATGTTGATGACAACATTGACGTTGACAAGGGCGATTCCAATAGTAGATTGTTCAACAGATTTTGGGATGCACTTGTTGTTCGTGGTAGAGGTGGTCTGGTTGGAGACGCTGAGCGTTTTCTGGGACTTTTCGGTGGCCTCATCATATTGGCACTGGTAGCAGTTGTATTGTTATTATCAAAGGACTTGACAGCACTGCCCACAAAGGTAGGATTGGTTAAGTTACTGACAAAGGTTTGATTATCATCGTCCTCCTCTTGTGAATCTTGACTGGTACTTCGAATACCCAAAGAATAATGGTACTGTCTTCGATTCGACGAAAGAGTAGTACTTGCGCCAGCAGCACGACGAGGATTCTGAACAGCTCCCAGTTGCATTAGCTTGGCTGCCAAGTATTCTCCAGTTAATTCTTCCTCCTTGTGCTTCTTCTTGTTGTTGCTATTATTATTGTTGTTGTTTTTAGGAGGATCTCTTTCGCGCGTTCGAAAGATATCTTGGATGCTATTGCTTGTAAAATTTTCGAATGGACGATTTTCCTCCTCGGGAAAAAAGGACTGCTGCTGTAATTCCTTGTATTGCTTGTTGGGCATTAATAACGATGCTGGTTGTGGTGGTTGTGGCGGTCGTCGTACGACATCTCTGATATTATCCTGACTGCCATTAATGTCCGTGAAATCTCCTGCTGTCATGGTATCACTAGATCCCAACGTCAACATATCGACCGTGGGTGGTATTTTGACCTTTTGTCGATTGTTTTTGTTTTTCTCCTGCGTAGTGGCAGCTGCTGTTGTTGTTGCTGTTGCTGTACCAAACAGAGACTGAATGTTAAAGATACCTTTGGGAGGTGAAGGCGTCGAGGACGAAACTGTCCCAATCTTGTTTTTGGCAGTAGCAATGGGAGAGGGTAACAAAATGGAATTGCTTGCGCTCATTTTTGTTTTGGAAGACTTTTGATGACTACTGCCAGTGATCATGTCTGCAATATTTGGAACCCAGTGATGATGATCCGCTGTCGTACCGCTTGCATCTGCACTGCTGGCGTTGGTATGATCCCACGAAGAATCATGTTGTTTTTCTCTTTGTTGTTGTTGCTGACGCTGCTGCTTCTGGTGGTGGTGGCGATTCTGATTGTGATGATCACTAGCACTTGAGGGATTTTCAATCAATCGACTTCTTGATAAGGATGTAGTAGTGGTAGAGCAAGCACTTGGATCACTACTCAAGGCTGTCGCACTGTCCGCCAAACTAGATTGCAAAGGAGGACGACGAGATGAAGGAGAAGCAGGCTGCCCTTGCAATGGTTTCGCTGGATTCTTCTTTTTTGGAGTACTGGTGCTTGCCTTTTTGGTGGTGGGACTTCTTGCCACGGATGGAGATGGTGGCGGGAATCCTGCCGCGCGAGGACTAGGACTAGCACTCGTGCTTGTGGTACGCCTAGTACGAATGGGGGATGGTTGATCTCGTCCAGTTTCTCGCAAGGTAGAGGAACGCCCACGCGACACTGCAGAATCCCGTTCTTCTGATTTCTCTCTGGGCTGTTGACGTTCTCTACTGAAATCACCACGAGAGTGTTGTGCCTGGTGATGTTCTTTACTAGAAGTGCGACTCGTTCGCTTGCTGCTGCGTTTACTGGTGCTGTCAACTCTAGTACCATTAGCACCACCACCACCGCCAGCAGCAGCAGGTTTCTTGTTGTCATTACCAGTCGGAATCGTAGACGACATTATGGGAGCCATCATGGACTTGACTCCCCGTCGTACCGCTTGGAGCGGTTCAGCGGTTGCTTTCTTTCCACTAGTACCGCCTCGGCTGCGAGATGTCGGCATATTATAAATTATTATTTGCGTTGCTTCTGTTGGTATTATCTGTGCTTCTGTTTGCCGTCGCTATATTTGCCTGGTAACTACTAATATGTTTCAATAATTCTCTTTGGTGCTGCTACTGCTGCTAAATCTTTGATTTTGTTGGTGGCACATTGAACTGGCGGTAGTTGACCCCCAAGCATCATCGCCATTTTGTGAGAAGCGATGAGATAAGAGAGTACTTAGACCAAATACTTCGATGCCTATCTAAGTAATCATAATATCACGCCCTCCAGGCCGATGCATCTAAATACTTAAGACATGAACATCGATTCGTGTTTTATGGTTTCTGTCTGGAATTAGCATGAACCCTACTGCTGATATGAAATGTGTGTTAATAATAACAACAACAACAAAAATAACAATGACAAAGTAGACTAGTTGTCTTTCGTTTAAGGGAATACAAATAATAATACACTTTTAATCGTTTATTTGTGAGAATTGTGTTCTCGTTCTGTTGAAAAATCGAGAAGCATTTTCTCCTTCGATTATCGCGACAACCGGAACGACTGCCATCAAAAAAGAAAAATAGATCATTCCTCTTTCCTCTAAAAGCGAGTATACTATAAAGCGGTAGATTGAGACTTGAGACAATAAATATTATTATGTATTTTTGAGTACTAATAATGGGTCTGTGTGTTTTTTTGCGACGGCCCGCCGCCATTGACAAGGAGAAGATCATTATTTTCAGAATAAACTAACTAATAATAATGTGCATGCACAGCGGAAAAAACTCCGCCACCCCGCCACCATATTATTACCAGGTAACACACACTTACTCAATCGTGCGCACATGCGACACATGGAAACGCGAAACATTTCGCGTTCTACTAGACTACTACTACACAAACTTGATTGCTCGAGGATTTCCTAGAATCTTAAGTTGTATAATCAGAAATATGGCAAAAGGTAACACTAGGAGACGGAGTACTCTCAGTACGCAACACTACGATCTGATTGACGGCAGACAAATCAATCGAGACTACGACTCTTGGAGGGAGTTGGTTGCGTACGTTGTACGTATATGGCTTTGGATAATGCAGGGTGGATTTGAAAAAATCCTGTTTTTGTACTGTATTATTAGATTGCCTGTACGTATCGGGACAATAAAACCTTTTACAGTATTTCTTTAGGCACTGCTAAATTTGGTAACAGCCTTGGTTCCTTCGGAAACGGCGTGCTTGGCCAGTTCTCCAGGAAGCATGAGACGTACAGCCGTTTGAATTTCTCTCGAACTCAGAGTGGCCTTCTTGTTGTAGGTGGCCAACTTTCCAGCTTCACTGGCAATGCGTTCAAAGATATCATTGATGAATGAATTCATAATCGACATTCCCTTTTTGGAAATACCAGTATCAGGATGGACCTGTTTAAGGACCTTGTAAATGTACGAAGAATAGGATTCGACACGCTTCTTGTTCTTCTTCTTATCTCCTGCCTTCTTGGGAGTCTTTGCCGATTTGGCAGATTGCTTGGAGGGTGTCTTGGCCATGATTGAAAATTGAAAAAACTATGTTTTGGGAAAGGATGGGGTATCGGGTCAGTGAGTAATTGAGAGCGAGCGGAGTGGAGAGACACGATTACAACAGCAACAATTAAGTCAACGACGGACGTCCCTTGTGAAAGGTGTTCCTATTGTGCACGATCAAAAAACAAAAAACCCATCAAAAAGCAATATCATCGCGAACATACCTTTTCGTGTACTATTAATTTTTTGTGTCGAAATAATTATTTTGATGAAAGAGGGGGAGGGAAAGAAAACGAGGATGCCACACTCGACTTGTAGGCTCTCTTGGCTTTTGTATGATGGTGTAGTAGTATCATCTGCAGTAATAAAATCAATCCCATTTTATTGTGGCGCGCTTGAATCACGAAAAAGGGGGGCCGTACACCTAGGCATACAGTAAGAGCTCAGAACCCAATAATCTTTCAGGGCAAGATCCAAGTGGCATCACAAAACGAAAATCTTCCTCATCAGCCGTCTGTCGCCTTCGATCACAAGAACATAACACGTACTACTGTACTACTAGCTACTTTGTCCACAGTCTAACTACTCATTATAGAAGTACTTGCTACGGTAAGGAAACAATCAAGTTGGATAACACCTAGCACCTAGCTAGCTATATTTACTTACTACTCTACTCTATTACCAGCAGAGAATTAACAGAGAGAGAGAGAGAGAGAGAGAGAGCGAGCGAGAGAAAGCATTCTTTCACCATGAGACAACTACAGCAAAAACAAAAACAAAAGTTTGTCCTATTCTTTTTGGCTGTGCTGAGCAACCTTCTTCTTTTTGCGTCTGTCACAACCGTCACATCCTTTCAAATACCTTCTTCGTGCAGTAGCAGAAGCATCAGAAGCAGCAGCAGCACTGTTACAGTCTACCAACCGCGACCGTGTTTATGTTTATCCCAGCAATTACAAAAACAGCAACAGCAACAGCAACAACCATTACGGTTTCAATGTACAAATACGCGTTTGCAATCGACGTTTAGTGGGAGTAGTGATGACCACGATTCCGATACTAAGGACAATGCATCAACACCAAAGCCAGTGCCAGTGCCATTACCATCGTCCTCATCTTTTAAAGCCAGAATTACGGAACGTTTCCGACGATTCCTGGGTCGATCGTCATTGTCTAATTCTTTGAAACGATTTTTACGTCATCCAACAAATAATAGAAGACGAAGAATTGGTATTACTTCTACTACTACTACTGCAGCAGCTGCAATGACTATTTTCATGACGAGTTGGACGTTTCAAGTCCTTCCTGCACAAGCGAAATTTGCTCACGAAGTTGCATCCCAAAAAGGAAAACAAACAACCATTAGTTTACGTCCAGGAACATCCAAAGATAGCATTGTTGTTTCCGAGCAGCAACAGCAACAGCAACAGCAACAAAACGAAAAGGATGCTGCTACTTTGACCGACGACTCCTACTCATCGCCTAGTACTAGCAATGACGACGACAAGAAAAGTGTGAAGAACAAGAAGAGAAAATCTATATACGGTAATGTTGAAGATTTAGAAGAGGAAGATGATTTTGATCTAGATTATGATAATGATGACAGCAATGGCAGTCGTGGTCATCATACGAATTCGTATGGTCGGAGAGTTGCTACTCAAGCCGATAAGGCAATGGCACAATCCATGACCATGTCGTCATCAGGTTCTTCTTCCACCCGTTCCGGCCAATTTGCTGGTGTGTCCAATGCCAACAATAAACAGAAAACCGTCATGTATACCAAGGTTGGAATTGGACTGTTCGTTCCTACGTTTGGTGTCATGTTTTTACGCGAAACGATTCGACAACGAAAAGAAGAAGCCTACGTACAAAAGGGATTAGAAATTATGAAAGTTCAAAAAGCTGAATATTTTAATATTACCAGTAACAGTACCGACAGCGATGTACAAGATGAGTTGAAGGGTTTGAAAAATAAAAAGGACGACGACGACGACGACGATGATGACGATGACGACGATGATGGTAGGTAGTGCTGATTAGAGTTGATGACTTAATGGCGTCTGTTTGAAATGTTTTATATTTTTATCTGTGTCTCACTGCGCTTTGTAATCAACTACCATTCTGGAATTATTAGATGACGACGACGACGATGACGATGATGACGATGATGATTATGAACCTCCCTCGAGCAGAAAAGGTCCAAAGCGACCCAAAGGTGGTGGTGGTGGCGGTGGCAGCAGCAGCGGAAGTGGCAGTGGGGGTTCACCGGATCCTGGCTATGGTGGACCAAGTGACGAAGATGTCGACCGGCTCAAGAATTTATTCAACAAGTCCTAACTATTATGATAAGACAATGGTGCTGCTTTTATTTATATTACGAAATCGTTATCTTTTTTTTCTCACAAAGATGCTGTTTGAGTACTGGGAGGAAAATTGTTGCAACCGTTCACGTACTATTTTGGAATTTGACCCCGCTAAAGTGCCGATGCCATTTTCATTACTTATCAAGAAGAGTCGACTTGAGCTGAGCTGAGCTGCTGGGGATGTTTTTTTTTTAAATCCCAAAATCTAGCTATCCAAATAAAATGGAGTAGAATCTAGAATTTGTTGATAGTCGGTAGAAACCGAAGGAGACTCAAGCTTCAAGCTCACTAATTTTTGGTTACTATTTTCTTGTTGGAAAGAAATACCTGTGACGGAAACACCGATGTCCTCCCACCATTATAACGCCGTCATCGCTTCTTATTTACGTATTGATACTTTCGTGTATGCTTGTTTTTCTCTTGGTATTGTTGTTTCTAAAGGCGCGAACCCTTATTAGTACCTGGTAACAGCGCTCGTGTCAGCGATGCGTAAACGAAAGCATACTGCTAGGCTAAACTTGCAGCCGCTGGAATTGATCAAGCGTATGTGCTTCTAGCAAACTCGCTTTGATGAATTATATGAGGCCTCAAATCTCTCTGTTCTCTCTCTGTTCTCTCTCTGTTCTCTCTCTGTTCTCTCTCTGTTCTCTCTCTGTTCTCTCTCTGTTCTCTCTCTGTTCTCTCTCTCTGTTCTCTCTCTCTCTCTCTCTCTCTGGCTAGCAGCTCCTGGCTAGCCTGCGAACCCTGCAAGTCTTTCTCAGATAAATACTACTACTAGCTACGAGTACCAGGTAGTCTACTCATACTCGTGAAGTGGGTTTTCGTGGCATAGATAACGACTGTCGACTCCTGATAAATACGTCATCTTATAAGCTCATTCGTATTCAAATTTATGGCTCGCGCCAAGACGATGCCTGTAGAAATTCCCGTAGCAACCTTCCGTAGTACGACCGGCGATTTCGAGGATGCCGCTGCACTGCATACGATTATTTAAAAATTAGTACTGAGTAGGAGCTATCTCTCATCATTCGGTTTCGTCCCTCCGAGCATCACAAAAAAACCATTTTTCTCTACAACGAGGAAGATAACTTTCAACTTAACAAACCGAACGAATAACATTTACTCTTCAAACAATGTCTGGTAAAGGTAAAGGAGGCCGTGGCGAGAAGAAGTCCACTACTGCATCTGCCAAGGCAGGACTTCAGTTCCCTGTTGGACGTATTGGACGTTACTTGCGTCAAGGAAAGTATGCTACCCGAATGGGAGCTGGTGCTCCCGTGTACCTTGCTGCCGTTTTGGAGTACCTTTGTGCCGAAATCCTGGAGTTGGCCGGAAATGCTGCTCGTGACAACAAGAAGAGCCGCATCGTGCCCCGTCACATCACTCTCGCCGTTAAGAACGACGAAGAACTGAACAAGTTGCTCGGTGGTGTCACCATTGCTTCTGGAGGTGTCCTTCCCAACATCCACGCCGTTCTCCTCCCCAAGAAGACTGCGAAATAAATACAAAATACACACAAGCACAATTAGGTTTATATCACGACCTACATTATTACAACAGGATTTTTTCAAATCCACCCTGAATTACCAAAGTCAATGAACGCAAAACGCAAGCTTAGACGCACTCTTCAGTCATTCTCTTTTCTTCAAAACGATCGGACATTATGCGTTCTGAAACAGGTGTATTGGTTTTACACCGCCGCCTCCATAGGAATTTTTTACAGGAAGACAATTGTAGCAAGAAATTCCCATTTGCAGCTAAAATGTGAACCGTGGCGGTTGCTGCTGCTGCTACTGCTGGACAAGCACACAATTGCCGTCGGTGAAAGTCTATTGTCCATCGTACACCTATTCTGGTAGTAAGGGCATAAGTACTTAATAGAATATTCGTAGTAAAACCCATGTCTTTCATGATACTGGCATGCTGCCCCGAAAGACTAGACTACTACCATATTACCAATTCAACAAAAGCAGGAGTTCACTCTTTAGTAGTTTACTGCACTATGATGTATTTAATGAATGATTGTGCCATTCTCAATACGTCTCTTTATTTTCACGACACTGCATATTAGCAACATCATTTTCGAGAGTAGTTTAGTGATCTTGGTATTTGCAAGCTTTTTTCAAGTGTGTGCGTGTGTGTATTCTTATAACGTCTGAAGTACTCGTATTCCAGTATTAGTAGCTAGTATAATATAATAATATGTTGTGTGCTTCTTCAGACTTCAGAATACACAAGTCCTTTTTATATCGCTGGGCTCATCATCATCATGGCCGTTCCTCTCACCGATAGAAAGGATTTGGATGATAATACTATGAAAAGTATGATACAATTTGTATTCTACAGTAGTTGATAGAGACCCGGACAAGGTGGAACGAATAATGCCGCCAGAAGGGTACCACTGGACCTAGACAATGATCATAGCGCAAGAAGACCGCACGATATTGTACTCGGAGTAGGACCATTGCAATATGATTTGAAGGATAATAATGTGGGACCTGGACAATTATAGCTCGAGAAGGCCGTACGTACCATTGTACTCCGAGTACCATAGGAGGAAAACTGAAATGCAACATGACGGATAATAATATTGTACGGTTGATATGCGGTCTGATATCAATGTTTCTCATGACTACGGTACTACCCACTACCCAATGAACATTTTGACGGGCATCGTTACTATCCTACTGTCCTTTCTTATAATGTGCGAAATTAAATCTCGCGAAATCACGTGCTGTTTGACTTTGGTAGTACTGGGTGGATTTGATAAAATCCTGTTGATAATAATGATGATAGTAATGGACTCAGTGGCACAAAGCGCACTGCACACACTCTTACTTTTATTTAAGAGCGTTCACCACGGATACGACGTGCAAGCTGAATATCCTTGGGCATGATAGTAACACGCTTGGCGTGGATAGCACACAAGTTAGTATCTTCAAAGAGTCCTACGAGGTAGGCCTCAGCAGCCTCTTGGAGTGCCAAGACGGCAGATCCTTGGAATCGTAGATCAGATTTGAAGTCCTGTGCAATCTCACGAACCAAACGCTGGAAGGGAAGCTTGCGGATCAAAAGATCGGTACTCTTCTGGTAACGACGAATCTCACGAAGTGCGACGGTTCCAGGTCTGTGAAGAGAATGATATAGTGAAATAGTAATTGTTGAGCGGTCGTGCATTCATCTCCAACAGAGTGAAATATTCTTTTGTTACAGCTGTATGTACTGGACTTTGTACTTACCGGTATCGGTGAGGCTTCTTAACTCCTCCAGTAGCAGGAGCAGACTTACGAGCAGCCTTGGTAGCAAGTTGCTTACGAGGAGCTTTACCTCCAGTAGACTTGCGAGCAGTTTGTTTAGTACGAGCCATGATAGATTAATTTGTTGACTGAAGAAATTTGTGAGAAACAACATCACCAGCAATCTATTCTTCCTACACTCCTATTAATTATTTCAACAACAAGATTCGATTCTCGCTCTAGCTAGGAGTACTACTACGGACTTTACTGTACTAGAAAACTGACTGTACTAGTAGTAAGACTACTAGTACTACTACTACTACACTTATCTGCAGTAGCTTAGCTAAGAAGCAGTAGTACGAGTGTATTCAGTTTAAAGGGCGATCTCCCGCCAACGCCCTTCCAAACAAATGTTCGAAAAAGATCGCCTATGTTGGAACGAGCACGCCACCAAACATGTTTTGGCGCACGCCCATGGCATTTTGCCTCCTTTCCACGCCGACCCAACTTTCGCGACATTGTAAAATACTACTACTACTATTAGTAGCTCAAGTACTAGCTAGTAGTGCAGCAGATTAAAATCATTGGACTCGCACTGTCTCTTCATAGAAGTAATACTACCCTTTCCGTAGAAGAAGGGTCTTTTATTAGTTAGCTAGACTACCTGGTACTACAGTACTCCTACTAGCTACGAGTAGCACGACTACTAGTAAGCTTAATACTCGTATTATGTACCGAACCGTAGATAGATTGTCGTAAAGCCATTGCGGGCGTAACAGTCTGATTCCGAGGAAGCTACGAGTGGCAGCGGAAGCAGTAAGAATTTGCGAATAATGAAAATAATTGATCAAGAGGTGGTTTGCTTTTTACTTCCTTAAGCGATTCTACTTTCTTGTTGGTAGCAGGATTTTTGCAGCTTTTGTTTTGAGCCAAAAATCCGACGGCAGTTCCCGTCTCTAGTAGCGTGTCTCCGGACGCAAAAGCATGGCTTTGAAAAGCATATTCCCATTCCCATTCCCATTCCCACTATCATTATTACTGGTACCGTACTCTGAATAGTATGTACGAGTACTCAACTCAACTCTAGCTACCCGTTTTTATTTTTTCGGTACATAGCGAGCCTGCATCACTATTTTTGGAAGATCAACTCTGCATCCCAAAGCGAATGCTCACGGGCCACTTTTGAAGCCAGGTAGGCTCGGCATCCGGTCCAACTCGGAGTGGTCGGCTCGAAGAGGGAAATATTTTCCGCGTGATTTTGTACGTGCTGTTTGTACGAGGCAGCCCCAACAACCGGTGGCGTCGAAGAAAGTAGAGTAGTCTAATAGTAGTCAACTGTAGTAAACGACAGCCCTCACTGTCGCACAAAATCTGCTCTCGAGCTTACAATTCAATAAAAGTAATTTACATACCAAATTTAACATCAAATAAATCATGTCTGGTCGCGGTAAAGGAGGCAAAGGCCTAGGAAAGGGAGGCGCCAAGCGTCACCGAAAGGTCCTTCGTGATAATATTCAGGGTATTACGAAGCCCGCCATCCGACGTTTGGCACGTCGTGGTGGTGTGAAGCGTATTTCTGGTTTGATTTACGAAGAGACCCGTGGCGTCCTCAAAGTCTTTCTTGAGAACGTGATCCGTGATAGCGTTACCTACACAGAGCATGCTCGTCGTAAGACTGTTACTGCTATGGATGTCGTCTATGCCTTGAAGCGCCAGGGCAAGACCTTGTACGGATTCGGTGGATAAATACATAATGATGAGAACTATTGTCGCCGAAGACACAGTCCAAAAACTTTGCATTACACACAACAGGATTTTTTCAAATCCACCCATATCACCAAAGCCATGAAGAATATCTACTGAGCTATTCGTTTGTTTTTAGAATGGATCGGATTTGTTGTGAATCTGTTGCTGCTGGCTGAAGTAAGTCGTGTCTAAAAGATACTATAATATATACTCTAATATTATTATATACCAAAGATATGTCACATGTAATGCTGTTAAAATACATTCATATAATAATCATTCTTTTTCTTTGGTACAGTACGTATTAGGCTGGAAGGAATCACAGAACAAATAATGTGTTCCCGCCAAGCTTCTACAGTATATCCCTGATTCTTTCTTTTTTCATCCATTCGTATTATGCTATTGCTCGAGTAGCAGCGCATCCCATTCCACTCTCGTCCAAGTACCACTGGCTGTGATTTTTGAAAAATTCTGGCTTCAATGTCTTTTCAGCGAAATTCGGGTGGTACACTGTAATTTTGTCTGTATTGTTATTGTGGTGTTCTCCGTACAGTCCCGATTGGATGTATTGAATGGTTGGAAACTGCGATCTAGAGAGCGTACAAAAATTCAGTGGAAACTTGCCCTTGGTGGTATTGTACTCTCCATCTTCGATTAAAAATCGGAACTTGAAGGTTTGGATCGCAGCTCGCATACTGGGCTGGTCCTTGTTGTGAAAAACAAGTGCTGCCTTGATCCATTCGCGGTACAATTTTTGCACCATGTTTCGATTGCGAATCATAATGAACCCCGAGAGCGGTTCTACTGTTCGCAATGGTTCTTCTGTTTCACCGTACTCGATATCGTTGGTAAAGAACATATCGCAGGTAGTGTTGGAATTAAAGTATTCCGGGACGACTTCCCACGGCCGGTACGCCCAGGTCGTATCGGCATCGGACAGGACCACGTTCAGGTTGGGATAACGCCGGAGGAGCGTCCGAACCAGTTGCGCACGGCGCCAGATAAATTCGATGAAAATATCGGTCGGCTTAAAACCCCTGCGCAAAGCATTTCTGAACGATGACGTCGTCTTCTTGCTAGTATCTGAAGCTTCAATGGTCCAGTAGGTTGGATCCCAGTAAATCGATTCCGGTGGAAGAACATCGTGACCTAATTTCTTTGCTGCCTCTGCTGCTTCCTTGTCAATAGGAATAACCACAAAGTTTTTCACTCCCAGCGACTTCAGCGAACACATCCAGTTCATAATGAGCTGATTTTCAAAATAAGCAGAATTGGCAAAGGTTAGTACCACGAAACGCTCTGCTTCTTCCATATCCATATTATTATTCTCCATATTCCGGGGAATGGGTAAACTTTGATCGTATACTTGTGACAAAGCATCGCCAGGTTCTGGCAATTCCTCTGAAATGTACGCATCGAGATTGGAGTAGATCTCTAGAGGACGAAGTTGACTGATGCTGCTGGTGGATGTGTTGGTGTCCTCTACAGTTCCCACCAGCTTGGCAAGCTCGTAAACCGACAAGAGGGAAAACCCCAAGTAGATACCGAAACATAGGATGGATATGGACGATACTGTAGACTTCATTTTGGTGGTCGTTATCAATTCTCTCAAAAAATAAATAAAATTGGGAATTGGGCGAGTTTGTCACGATTCTCAATGAAAATAATAATAATATAATAATATAATTATAACTTGAGACGAAGAAAGAACGAACAAAATCGGGTGCTCTTTTTATTAGAGTATCGTTTATTCCAGTTCTCCGAGCGAGTACGTATTTCTACCAGTACCACTCCCTGGTACTGGTACTACGTAGACTTGCCAGCTCCTACTCGGGTGCTACTACCAGCTAGTACATGGTACAGTACCTGGTAAGCCAACGTACGTGAGAACGGTACCTACTCTACTATTTTTGTATTACTGGTACAAGTTAACAGGTATCAGGTACCACTACCAGTACTCATGCAACTCCACCACACGCTGGTTGTCAGCCCACGAACGAGTGTTGATTGAAGTTATTGCTTTTACTGTACAGCCGTTGTACAGCACAACCATGCAGGTACCAGCCAGGTAAACAGTACTGTACCAGTACTACTAAGTACCAGATACCTAGTAGGTACCAGGGTACTAAAGTAGTCTAGTACCGGGTAGTATCTGTCGTGGATGTATCTTGTTCAATACTACCAGGTACCGGTACGAGAGTAAGCATTATGTAATTTGAGCTCTGTAGTTGAAGCTGAAGCTTAAACAACTGCTGCCGTGCACTTAGGTTAAAAGCACGCTTGTATTGCATTAAAGTTCTGATGATCTTTGTTGACAAAAAATGGCAATCGTACCAGGTAGAAAAAGGTGACCATCTCTTACAGGTACCAGTACGACTCTCGGACGTGGCTCTTCGAAAATCGAAATCGTGTGAAAGATACCCGCTACTGTTTCATTTCATGACTGTCTCATTATCCCCGACTGTGTAAGATCGACGTCATTGTGTGCATGCCGGGGAGGGGGGGGGACCGATCAAAAGGTGAAATTCCACTAAAAAGAAAGTTTCCTTTAAAGGAACCTTGCCGAATCTTGGATGAACCGGCAGCCAATATTTTTAATTCGCATCTTTGATAGGCGTCATCTGCAAGAGGACGACAAAACAGCTCAGTCTGATGTTGCGATCTGCTCTTCGAACTGGGAACAATAGAGAAGTCAACAAGGATGGTACTACTGGTATTACTAGCAGCAGTTTGCTTAGAGATCTGAAAAAGTGAATAATAATTATGACAAATTCGTCATCTTCTCATCATTACCAGTAAAAGTGAATAAAACCCTACCTGGTACGTATCGGTAAGTTCATCATAAGCTAGAATTCTTACGGTTATTTAACAAAAGCCTATCATTGACCCAGAACAGTAACCAGGAAGGTTTTTGCGTCTTGGATATACGGAAAGCTATCTGAGTTGGTGCAACGATGACATCGCCTTCTCCGACGATTGATAGTGTTGTGCATCATTTTCTCGGCTATTTTACTCTCTTTTTCGTTCGTGCATTTTGGTGCTACGAGAGTTGTACCTAGTA
>Ga0210036_1000552_pt1 | contig 44615 bp, 16 predicted proteins | sample CryGeymeta201515_FD_185469 | JGI IMG/M metagenome (GOLD analysis project Ga0210036, IMG submission 185469) | Groundwater microbial communities from Crystal Geyser aquifers in Utah, USA - Crystal Geyser metaG 2015-15 (SPAdes) (version 2) | ecosystem: Environmental > Aquatic > Deep subsurface >...
AATCGAGGCTGGCGTGTTTGGGGAGAAAACCCTAGTAGGGGAAAACCCTTGACGCTAGCTGACGTGGACGGCTGTATGCCGACCGCTTAGGGACGCACAGTTGTTCGCTGTACGGCTTTTAACCCGTGGTAAAAGTGGTGTATTGCAATTAACACCACCAATGATAGGTAGCTAGAGTAGAGTAGCTACAGTAGTAGTACTACTACTAGTAGTCTAGTAGCTACTACTACTAGTTGAGTAGTCTTGTACAGTAGTAGCATTGAATCCTATTTAAACAACACAATAATGATAGTTATTACTTAGTAGTAGTCTACTAGACTAGTAGCTAGTACTAGTAGTACCAGGTACTATTATTAATTTTTCACATTTTCACAACCATAGACAACAGACTGACACTTGCTCTTTCTACAATAATATTAATAACATCATAGCTTCTTCATTCTTCCATCAGAAAGCAGGATCGAGAGCGAAATCGGAACCTCCGGCATTGATATATCCTATTTTCCTTCGTCGGCATACTGCATTCACATTACATATCCCGTTATACCTGCATCCTGCATTATAGATATACTATCATCTATCATCTATCATACAGCTGTCCCTGTAGTACGTAGTACTCAATACTCAATATGAGTCCTCCAAGCCGAAAAAGCAAATCACACGATATCATTGCCAAGAAACTGGCGAAAATCAATAACAAGTGTGGCCATGCCATTGCCACCACCTTGCGAAATAAGCAGGGGCTCATTGAACACTACGAACTATTTCGATTTCCATTGCCTCCTAGTATTGGGTTGAGTACTACTAAAAGTACTCGTAATAAAAGAAATGCACAGCAAACAGTTGCAATCGCCTTGGTCAAAGTCGGAAACCAGCTGGATGGTCCATTAGGAAAGGTCCACGGGGGTATCATTGCATTGCTGTACGATGATATTATGAGTTTTTCCTGCATACCTATCCTGACGCCCTGCGTTACACGAGATTTGGCCGTTACCTACAAAGTCCCACAACCTCACAATACGTACGTGGTATTTCGAGTCTATGTGGACGAGGAACGAACGGCAGCGTACGAACAAGAACAACAACAACTTGCTGCTCACCAAAAAAACAAAGTATACAAAAAACGGTGTTTTCTCAGGGCCACTTGCAGCAGCCATCCCGCAGCAATAGATGCAGCAGTGCCACCAACTCTTCATGATGATGACGAAAATGGTACTGTGTATTCTACAGCCACCATTACAATGGTACAGGTACCAACACGGCCACCTTTTACCCGAGGAAATAGCATGCAATCCAAACAAATAATATCTCGGTTGTAAAGATTGCAAGTAAAAAATTTTGGGAACCCTTTTGAAGTGCTCTTTCGTTATTCAATTGGGGCAGTGTAAAATCTTTGGAATATTATTAGCTTGCCGATTATGCATTTTTGATGTCGCTGATTTTATTCCAACGTCAATGCGGGGGAAAAAAAGAATATACGTCTTCCATTTCCCAAAAATTGCTTGGGTTGCTTCGATCGTTCGTAAGATTCCTCCTCTGTATTGTTGCTGCAATGTCGCCGTTTTTGTGCTGGTAGCTAGCAAGCCTATTCGATTGTACTGTAAGAAATGGCCCGGCATGTTTTGCGTGAAACGGGCAATAAGAAAGGATAGCTGCTGATTTTGTGGATTGTGTAGCCTTTGAATAATACGCGTGCAAGTTCTTCAAAGTTAATTGCCATTTTTCACTCGTCTTTCTTTTTCAATCAAATTCGGACGTCATGTCATTGAACACCGGATCCTAGTTGACCATGATGATTGTCATTATTTCCCACCAAGAGAGTCAGGGTCACCACAAAATTGAACACGGGAAAGAATAGTTTTGACAGTCGCTTCTTCCAGTCAAAGGTCGAGGAAACTACAAGAGAAGATCGAGCCAAACGCTTAAAATCGCTTGTCTTGAGAAATGACCAACAGTTGACGCAAAAGAGAAAGGCAAAGGCACAACCAATAGCTTCTTCAATGGTGCCTCCCCAAGCCAGGACGGTATGTAAGATCCCAGAAAAGACGAGGGCAACTCCCATATAGCGATGGAGAAATATTGATTCGTTGTATTCTTTCACTTGTTGTTTCATTGCTTGTTGCTGAGCTCTATTCTTTGGATTCGCTGGTACCACCGTCTTTTGCACTGGAACCTGCCAGAGTTGACAGACCTCCGCTGGAGCGACAAAAAAGGCCAGTCCATTCACCAGCAGCAAACCGCTTCCCACTTTGGATGCCAGAGGCGCGAACCGCACATCCAACAGGGTGGCGTAGGCGACGAGTGTGGCGGCAGCTCCTACCAAATATTCTTCCCAAATGGGTCGACCAGTATCTTCGGCTTCGTAAAGTAGCCTGGCCTTGAGTTGCTCCGCCATCCAGCAAACGGCAGCAGAACCAATCGCAGTAGAGGTTGAGCATTTTTGAAAGAGCATACCGTACATAGTAGTAACGCTGCCGAGGTAGGCCGTGGCGAGCTTACGATTGCAGGCGACATTGAGTGTGCTAGTGGAGAGTCCGTATTTGAGGCACGTTCTGTGTGGGGCCAGCCAGGCTGTTGTGGACTGGCCCATGAAAAAGGCGCAAGCCGCCTTGGCGACGATGTCTTTCGGGTCGAAGGCACCGACTGCCTTGATTAGGAAAGATTCGGTGGTTGGAAAAAGTGGATTCCTAGCCGCTGCAGACGCATCATCAACATCTCCTCCTCGTATTAGAAGTGCCTCTTGCATTGCAGGTAAACACCTACTACTGCTTATATGTAAGGCTCGCCACCTATTAGCATTGGCATTGTTGTGTCTCGGAGACATGGAAAGTGGAGCTGTCCGAGATATTGCAGCACTGGCGACAGGGTCGAAAGCAAGCACCGAAGCCAGCAGAGTCAGCTTAACCAGAGTTAAAGGCATTGTTAGCGCGGCAAAATGTGCAGTTGTAAACTGCTAATCTTGCGAGGTAGTTGCTTATCAGAACACTTTGGTGACAGGTGACCGGTCCATCCAGAAAACTCTTTTTTTATTGGCAGGTGGTCTACTAGTAGGTCTCCGCCAATTTTTTTATTAATAATTTGTTGCGTACTTTTTGGGTGCGTCGGTGGTAGTTTTCGATTCGCCTCTACTCAATTGGACTCGACTCGACCAAATCGACTCGACTCGAATCGAAACGGCCACGTCTTCCCAATTAGCCTGACTCTTAATACCTTGTACCAAAGCTAAAATGCTGAAGTCTAAAAGTTTATTATTATTCAAGCAAATACCCGAACTGCAATAGACTAGTAGCTAGCTAGAGTAGCTAGACTACTTGTCTACTACTACTAGAGAGAGTCTACTATTAGTTTTCCAATTGCTTCGAATACTAGTAAACGTAAATTCACGAAAAACAGCTCGAAAAACTGTTTTGCCCTATTGGTACGCTGGCCATAAAATAAGATTTATGCATAATAAGCAGATACATTACGACAATAATACAATTTGGTAGTCATGGTGGCACCGCAATCATTTGGTTGCCTGACTTGGTAGGATTAATACTAAGATCTGCTGAGGCCTGATGAATGCAAATTATTTGGCCAAATGAAGACTTGACCAAAGGAAGAAACAAGAACGCTCAAATGAGCAAAAATATTGAACCACTGGACTAAATTATAGTTGGCGAATTGTTGAACGAACCTGCAAGAAAATTTTATGAAGTCAAGAAGTAATGAAGCAATTGAATTGGAAAATAATAATAATGATAGTAAAGACTGGGAATCAATCCAAGACTGATGCATCCTATTGATGACGTCATATTATTATTTATCTTTGTTGTTATTTTCAACAGCAGCAGCAGCATACGACTACTAGTAGCTAGTAGTAGACTACTGAGTAATTGAACTCGGACTGCTCTGTTTGCTTGACATACAATGGCGATGCTCTCACCTAAAAGATTGTGTCACTCATTGGAACTTGTGATATACTGCAGCGACAGCTAAATATGGTTATTGCCCCCCTCTCGAGATAGAAACGATGCAACCAAAAAAGAAACCACCATGAGATTGCCGTTGGTGCTTCAATGGAGAGGGCTCCTTGTATTCCTTGCAACAACAAGGAGGTCTCATTGCCACAATCAACAACTACTCGAATACAAATATTACGTTTGCTCCCATCAAAACACTAAGAGGTCATTATCTACCGACCATGGTTCGTTTTCCTTCCGCCGCAAGCTTGCTTCCCTTGGTTGTAGCACTCGCTGCAACATCGACGACACAAGCTGTGGTCCAGACGTACGACTTTGTTTGCCATGGATCTCGTGTGGGAACGACCTTTGCGCCTCATGAAAGCAATAAAGATTGGTTGGGAGACTTTTCTTCTCTTGTCAAAACTAACGACAATAGCAATGGTAAAGGTCCATCACAACAAGAAGAAGAACGCGTCAATAATCCATTCCAATGTGCTTCTCTTGGTTTTGGTTTGACGCCCAAACATAACAGCACGATCCTTTCCATGCTGGAAAGCCAACAGTCGATCGAACGCTTACAGGATTATTACATGCGAGAATCGAGGCGAGCTCTGGCCATTGAATTGTGGTTCACTCCTCCTAGCACTGATGAGGAACTTCAAACGGCAGCTCCCATGTTCACCATTGGTCAGACGTCCTTTCCTTCCTCCTCCACCGCCGGCCGAGCGAGCGATTGTCAAGGTTACGACCTTCGCATAACTCAGCTCGATCTCTCTCGATTGGAACTTTCCTTTCAAGATGAGGGGACCTTTCGGACTTGTCGCACGGCAACCTTCGCTATGCCAGCTCTCGATCCCTTGTTGGACGAAACTACCTTGTCGCAATTGATTGTTGTCTTGAGCGATCGAAGTTTGAGTATATACATCAATGGACAGGCCATTCATGAAAATGTTCGGATCGACTTTACAGGATATCTCTGGCAATGGAACTCAAATCATCGTGTCCAACTCATGTCCAACCATCTTCCCAACAGCGTCGTCTATCCAGGTTCCATTCATCGCTTGTCGCTGTACGATTATGCTCTCGACTCGCAAGTTGTACCCGACTTGTATTTGGCTGGGTTGCATGCCATCCAAGATCCGGCGAAACCCAAAACAGTACCACCTGTTCCCACTCCTGTTCCTCAGTCACCGTCGACGGACCATACACCACCGACTTTTAGAAAAACCCAATCACCTACTACTACTATTAGCACGACGGTGACACCCACAGTAGAATTAACAGTAACGCCTCCACCAATGGCCATTCCAGGAATACCAACGTTGCTAGCGACAGCTGATGAAACAATAATCATGCCACAGGGTCACACATCTCCCATCTCCATGATACTTGAAGGACAATCCTCGATTTCGCCAGACTACTCGGATGGATGGTGGAGCTTTCGACTTGAAATTGTTACCGCTCCCAAGTTTGGGGTGCTGTCTATCCCAGACAGCAACAAATTGATTCAGAGTGGAGATGTTTTGGACGTCGAGTGGTGGAGTGCTGAAAGTTCCACAGATGATATCATGGAAGGACTAGGTCTAGGCGCTTTACCGACACTGTGGGTAACCATGGCCTACGCATTGCAGTCGCCAAACTATTTTAACATCCCGCGAGCATCGGTCACTGGCGAGGATCTCGGAGTCATCCCCGAAGCATTTACTTATCGCTTCTTGGTCATTGATAATCTGAGTACCGATGTTCTTGCTTCTTCCGCGATAGTGATACAGCCCTTTTATGTGCTCCGCGTGCATCAGCCCTCTACGTTGTCATCCAATATGACGAACTTGAAATGGTCCAGTGAATCGGCGTCCTCGCTCTTTGGTAATCGACCTGCAGCAAACTTTGGCAAAAGCATAGTATTAGAATATTCAGAAGACTGCAAAGTGGATCGTGTGCGCGTGGATATTTCTGCGGTCAATGGAACAATAACTCTCAACGCAGAACATCGTTCCTTGGCTGATTTTGAAGCTTGCAAAGGCCGTGACTTTTCAACTTGGCAGTGCTTAGGAACAGGGAAAGATGATTCCTCTATGACCTTCTTGGCCTATCCTAGTGACGTGAACATCATCTTGTCGAATTTGGTGTATGAGGGGCACTACCACACACCCGACGAGGTCGTCATTCGCGTTTATGACGGGCAGGGTGGAGATTGCTTAACAGAAGAGGAACATGCATCTTTTACGGACGAAGGCGGTCGTCAGTTTTATTCCATATACCAGGAGCGATGCCATTTATCGCAGCTTGTCTTCCCGTTAAAAGCATTGGAGGGCGAGAGTCTCCCTGAAGCAGACCAAGGAAAATACTTTGGATGGATAATCAGTGGAGCCTTTGTTGCATTTGCCGGGGTGTATGTCGCGGCCAAATACAAGTGCAATAGGTACAAGGCAGGAAAGCATGCGAATACTGTAGTACCCGAAGAAATCGGCGAGAGTCATGGCTCTGATTGTGGTGCCACTCCTCGCGATCAGCAAAAAAGTTTGAGTGATCAGAGCGTCGCTGATGCTCCCGCTGATTGCGTGTAGAAGACAGACCTCATGACATCACGATAGGAAAGAGCAGTATCACGAGAGACAACCAAGACAAGAATACTTCTGAAATTATAAAAGACAAATTCCCCCGGTCATTCTTTCTGTATAATTTTTGTGCGTATCATTTTTGGCAACGAAAAAGCTGCAGACCAGTGTTGCCATCCAGCAGCTTTATTCACGTAGTGCTATATTACTCCAGATGACTCCCGCAAAGCTCGCCGTAGTTGCCACCTGCCAGGGTAGCATCTTACAAATTCCAGGCATCACAGTTCTCAAACAGAAGAACATTGGTCGTACTTTTGGATATTCCTTCCGTGGTGCTAGCCAATGCACAGAGGAAGACCACAACAGAACTGTCTGGAAGTCAAAGAAAATTTTTTGAGGTATGGGCCGCAGATTTTCCGACACTAAGTGGGGCTGTGAAAAGAAGCCGAATCCTTCGCCCAACTCATAAAGATGGATAATTGACGGCGACTGACTAGCCTGGAACTCGTTAATAATCTGAATGCTCTAACTTTGATCAACTCATTTCAAACTTTTTAAAGCATTCTTTAGTCAACCTAGCTAGCAAATCGTTCCCATATTGCCATTGCTGGAAAGTATCAGTATCCGTACATAAGTTTCAAACCTCGCGAAACCCTTACAAATACTATGGTCGTATCCATTGCTGCTTTTCGCTCGACAGTACCATTGTCCCACAGCGCTGGTCAACCTCCTTGGCAACATTTGATTGGAACCAAGACATAAAGCCTGCTTCCTGAGATGGTGGCAACTCCACATCCAGCTTTAAGCTTACCTTGGACATGAGCAGGCGTGTCTTTTTCGGTGGTGGCGTGGTACCTTCCCCAGTATTTTCCGTAGAATTGGTTGCTGGTGGCGGCGACGGCGAAAGACGACTTCGCTTTCTTTCTGCATCAGCCGATTTGGTCAGCCACTCTGAAGAAGGACCTGGCTGTGTCATCCACGCTGGCAAATTACTCACGCCTCTCCCTCGTCCTGTACCAGGAGAAGGTGCGCCCAAAGCTAGTGACTGTGGCGGCTGCACAGTACTGCAAATACCGTTAATTTCAGCATGCCCGTCTTTCAAAATGGAGCAGAGGATGGATTTAGCTTTTTCCGTCGTCGCCAAACTCTGCTCTTTGCTACTGGACACCGAATGTTCCCGAGTTGATTCTTTGCTTTCGCTTCTCTCGGTTTCATCCAGCAAAACACCAGTTGTTTTCGTGAGCCCGTCGGGAGATGTAACCCAAGCTGGTAGATTACTCACACCTCGACCTCGCCCGGTTAGGGGCAATTTTTGCAAGTTACCAAGAACAGGATTGCGTCCCGCAGTTGCCTCTGCGTTACCAGTGGATGGTGAAGCGTCTGCTCCATTTCTCGACATCCACGCGTGGCGATTTTCCAGTCCGCACCCTTTTCCAGGTGCTATCGTATATTTATCGTTGACCACAGCAACATCATTTCTGCAGTTGACTTCCTCTGCCTGTTCTTCCGTCGATATGGACTCTGCTTCCTCAAGTCTCGAGTACATGTCACGGGCACTATGCAAAAGGGAATCACCACCATCTGGGTCATCGTCAAAAAGAGCTTCTCCCCGAATGAGTAATTCGCGTAGTCTCTTTCGATCCTTGCTTTTCTCTGATTTTTGTAGTTCTTCAAGAAGTTCCGATCTCTCTGCAAGCTTCTTCCAATCATCTACCACCGGCGAGTCTTCAAAATTTCGTCTAATGCATTTGTGGAAGGCTTTGTCATTTTCCAAATAAAACAGCAGGCGAAGAGCCGCTCGATAGGGTTTCATTTGTGTCGCAGAAAAAGAAACAGGGCGAATGCCAACGAGGTTCAAAATGAGCTCTTCAAGTTCCATAGTGTAATCATCAGGATCCCCTGACACAAGAATACATTTCTTCTGGGTCAACTTTGGCGCGCGACCAAACATGGCGTACACTGGCTTGATGGTGGGTTTAATCATTCCTGGATATTGAAATTCTCTCGAAAACGCTTCATGGCGGATCACAAGGGGCGGTTCATAATTTTGGTCCAAAAAAGGGTTTTTGGTTGCGGAAACAATATTATTGAGCTTCAGATGATCTACTTCCAGTGACTTTAGCAAAGCACAAACCAACTGCAACTTGACAGGTGCACCATGGACGATTATCGGAGTACCGCGAGCTCGCGTTTTTTCGGTGAATGCTTTGTCCGAAAGGCGCATAATTTTGAGAGCATCGATCACCTTGGAATCAATGTTGGCAAGCAACTTGGTACTCTCACTTCGATTGTCAGAATTTGAATGATCCAAAACCCCCAACAACTGGATCTTCATTTCAGGGGACAGTAATGCACTGCGTGTATTTTTGTCGTCCAGGACAACAGAAACTGGTCCCCCTTTCAATGGTACCCAGCGCGAAGGGAGAGCGTTCATTCCAACGCCTGGACCATGGCGTACGAAGACCTTCAAACTTTGCCCATCATCGGGCAATTCCGATGGGCGTTTCAAGCACCAGTGCATACAGAGAGAGAAAGCATCTCGCAATGGAGATCCCAAATGAGGTATATGCGGCTCTGCAGTGCAGCAGAAGCGCACGAAGGAGCCACAGATACTAATCAAAGTATTTGGTGCAATGTCAGCAAGTGGGCACATGCCAGCAAGCTGCGCCACGGCCATACTAATTCCTGGTTGATGAAAGAATGGATTATGAGTAGAATGGTTGAAGTCGCACATAAAATCCGACGCAACCAGAGACACAATAGTAAGGTGCTTTGACATCTCATATTCGCCCATCGATTTAGGTTTTGAATCATGTGGCATTTCAACACACCGGCTGGGCGTCACAATCCAATTTCCGCTGCCTCCGCCATCAAGAACGCGCCTGACAGGGATGCAGGGCAATTCCAATAACATCCGCAATCTTTTCTTGTCTGGTTCACTCAGGCCATCGCGCATATGCGACCGACACACGGCATTCCAGGCATCATATAAATTAGAGGCCACGCAAGCCACAGCCTCCCTATTGACCATGACAGTTCGAACAGAAAGGAGCTGCTTGGCTTCATTGGCAAGCTCAGAAAGTTCGCCGACCGGAGGAGGAGGCGCATGAGTGCCCCAGGTAAGTGCGCGGGCAATCTCGCTGGCTTTAAGCCGCGCTAATAATGCTGGAGGAAGCTCAACGGTAGGCATTTCCGGTCGCGCTGGGTCAGCTTCCAAAAGCGTTTCTCGCGGTCGAAGCAACGTCAAGTGCGAAGTGGAAGGCAGCGAACTGGGAAGCCACTTGATGCATTCAAGTTGTTCTATGAGACGAGACTTCGATACATCCAAAGCCTTCGCGCCGGCTTGGCCCGGCGGCAAGAAATACAATCGAAGGCGAATAGGGGCTGCAGTGGTCTTGGATAACTTTACAGTGTCCAAGGGTGCCAGTCCTTGTTCAGAAGATTTGTCGGTCTTGCCGGCGAGACAATTGGCGGCAGCCACGACACTCTTCGGCGTGACAATGATTGAATCGTCAACTGGAACTGACAAAAGCAGTGAAATAAAGCCCACCGCCGACGTAGGCGACATTGCCGATGCAAGTCGATTCCATTCATCGGGGAGAACGGAATCCACTAGATAATACTTCTTCCTGTTCATGACATGGCACAAACCATATGGCAAAAGAATTTCGCTTTTTGTTGGGTTTTTTCTCAGGTCAGGAAGTTTCTTGAAGGGTAACTTCGACAGGATTTTCTCCAAAAGCATTTTATCCCTGTCAAAGCTTGAAGTCACGGAAACAGATATTGCCATACCCGAGTGCACCCCAACATGGGTGAACATACTAATCGCCTTCCTCCGTGCTATTACGGAGTCGGCTATAGACTTGTAGTGGGAAGAAATGTAAGAGAGCTTTGCACCTGCAAAATTCTCCAGATGAGCTCCAGGACCAGACTCATCAAGGCTTTTACCGATATACGCAGACGCAGCCTTCACTAATTTCGTCGCAGTAACGCCATTACTGGGAATATCCACTAAAACATACTTCAGCAAGTTATGATCCAAAGAGTCAAAAGCATACTTCGTGAGTTGTAGTACATCGGAGATAGCATCCTCAGACAACTTTTCATGTCGAGAATACGATTCAAAGAGATTCGATGTAGCTGTGGCAACATCAACCACATTACTTGGAAGGACTTCTCGAGCCCGGTCTAAAAATGATTTTGCCGAGGATGCAATTTTCGTCCATGCTTCTGAATCATTTCCAAATCCTTCAGGGGTAATTGGATCGGATTCGTAACGATCAACTGCACATATGAGAGATTCAAGCAATCTGTGAACCCGTTTCAAAGGCGGAGGCCCACTCCTTCTCCGATTCTCCCACCTTCCACCGCTGCGCTGTTGCGAAGAAGTACTCACGTAGTCTTTTTTCATTAGGTAGGGGTGAAGCAAAAATAATAATTTTGCAGGTACACCTGCAAACTCTGCACTTGGCAAAACTATTTCATCAAGTCTGGCCAGCCCTGCTTCTTCTGTGATGAAAAAAGGCCAGTCGAATATGGATGGCAGCGAAGGTTTGTCGATACGGCCAAAACTGTCCCTGCCATTAATTTTGTCGAGATTACTTCTTTTCTTGGTTTTCATTTTTATGGTGTCTTTTTGTTTGCTTCTTGATTCGTTATCAGCTGTGTTTTGGATGCTTGATTTACTTTCAGTTAATAAATCACTAGGATACTCATCATAGCCGGATCCAACCGCGGCCATGAGTTGTATTACTTTCCAGGCGATTCCCGGCTGCAACTTTACACATGCCCGAACTCCAAGTTCGAGCGCAAGCTGGCTAGTTCGCATGGGAAGGGGATTCAACTGCCCTACCACACGACTCGAAGAAAATAAAAAGTGGTAGGCGCATTCGGGTGTCATCAAATCGGTCCTCAACGGAATTTTGCCCAACCACCCTCGCAGAAAATCTGCCTCGATGTATTCAAACCAGGAGGGTGGCACCCAGATCGAGTTCGCGCCCTCACAATATCTGGTCGACAGTGCCGCCAACCTGGTATAGGAAAACGGCGCAAAGTCGGCATCCTCTGTGTCGCTAATGGACATATCATCCGTGTCGTTATTGTTATTGGTCTTCGCAGCACCCAAATGAGGAATGTCCTCGCCTGATTTGCGGTACGATGTACCAACTGGTAGAATCGGTTCGGACCAAAAGGCTTGTTCTAGTGCCTTTAAGGGCACTTCCTGGTTCAGAATGTCTGCTACATAGCAATCAGGTTTCCGTTGATTTACGTTTAAATGTCGTAATTTTGTTGGTAGCAAGAGACATATTCCTGAATATTGTTCTTTCGATGACAATTTCATACCTGCAGCCCACCGAAATACATTTATTAGTAGAAAAGGGAATTGTTGCAAAATTTCTCCATTCCAAGCATTGTCTGTCAAATCTTGGACTTGCTGTCGATCTACCGATAGCAACCAGGATCCTTGAAAGTGCATAGAAACGGGCATGGAAATGTCAGTCGGCAAAACACTGTGAATAAGACCAGTAGGGGCTTCATCTGTCTTGTAAGGCATTGTGTGGGGCACATATGTTGTTGTGGTAGGATTTGTGTCGTCAGCGAGAAGCGAAACAAATCCACAAACTTCTTCAAATCCTTCGTGACTTCGTTTAGTATGTTTGAAATAGGTTTCCAGTGCGTCCTGCGATGGTTTGTACCGATGTGTGACAAACAACCAAAAATTGTGTCTTTGAACGTCCGGTTTTTTGCTGTTTGAAATGGTGACTGTAATCAATTCGGATCCATCCATATCGTTCGCAGAATACGATGTCATGCATTTCCGTTCAATACAATGTCGTTTTCCCGTCCAATCTAAAATCCATTGTTGGGGCCGCTCCTTTTCGGTCATTTTGACAAGGGCTGCACGACCCAAAAGAGGTGCAGCCGTATGCGGTAGAACACGCAAATCCTTTTTAATACCACCGGCTCCTCCACGCGCTTCTTCGAGCGTAAAATGACACCACCCCGTTCTCTCATTTTCCGGGGTATGAGATATTGGTTCTTTTTCTTTCCAAAATGGCAACATGACCCATCCGTATCCCAATTGATTGTTGGGCGGTTCCCGGTACATGAACCGATACGTTCCATCATCAATAGTCACTTGGCCATATCGTTTGTACACAGCCTTAAATCCAACGCCCATGAAACCAATGGTTCGTTTTCCTTGTCGTGATTTAGTACTCAAACCAACCGACGACAATCCCAGAACGTCGAGAGGCGAAAAGGTACGTCCATTGTGTCGAAACACGAGTTTGTTCGCTCCCTGATAGCAAAATTCGACAATGGTAGCACCGTCGTCCACAGCATTTTGCAACAGCTCGAACAGGTACAAATCTGCCCGGGAAAATTGCTTTTCCAGGACGCTCAAAAAGCCGCGGACACTGGGTTCTAAAATTTGTTGAGTGTAGTAATGACGGATCGAATTGGTAATCAATTGTGCACAGGCAGAATTGTGAACGGGTTTATGCTGCTGTACATACCACTGGAGTTGGTCGGGAGGAACAGGAATCGCTTGTTGTGCGTTTTGTGGATACCAGTACCATTGCATGTGATTGAGATTTGTGGGGTTCTTCTCGGTGTCGGTAACTGCCAATCCAGCGGAACGTACCAACGCTAACAAAGCCGAGGTTTTCCATCCTGTAACTCTGAAATCGGCCGTAGGAGCCGCCGCTTGCAAAATTTCCAGCAAGGCATCTCTTTCGATCTGGTGACTGGAACAAAAGGCATGAATTCCATCATCGTCACACAGGACGGCCAATTCAACAGTTGCATTCGCAACAGCAGAAGCAGCAGTAGCAGCAGAAGTAGCGAGCCCGTTCGTAGGAATTCCCAGAGACACACAACTGGAAGAAATGACTTCTTTAGCGTATGGTTCAGCAGCTAAACGCAGGGGTAGTGCGACAGTGGCTGTGGCATGTAAATGAGATTCGTGAGGTTGTGGATGCATCGTTTCGTGGGGAGCTTTTGGGTTTTCGATGTGTACAAGACTTTCTTTGGGTTTCAACCAACAACCAACAACGACTTTTTTTTGTGTATCTCGATACTTTGACGTCAGGTCAAAGAATGACAATACGTGTTTTTTGTTTTCCGTGTGAGGAATGTGTAGCAATAAACCAAGCAATCAACCAAGCAAGTTCAATATTAATAAGCAACAGTTAAAAAGGTAGCACAATACGAATCCGAGGACACTCCAAGTGATCTCGGCTCTGTTGATGTGGCTGTTTGAAACTGAGCAAATAATAATTACTTTTCATGAATGACACTTCTACTAGCAAGGAAGCTGAAATAATAATAAGCAACAGTTCGCAAGGGAGCACTAGTACTAGATACCCGAGTACACTACAAGTGATCTCGGTTCTGTTGGTGCTAAACTTGAAACTGTGCAAATTATTTTGGATTGATTATATAATTTTAAAATGAGTTGCTTCTCTTGATGGTGACAGCCTCTTGCGAGTCCACACAAACATGGGGTTGCGAAAAAAATTCTTGTCCAGTGGTAACAGTACTACTCGTAGCTAGTAAGTTTAAAGGTCTTGTCTGGATCATGATGGTGGTCGCATCGTATCACGGTCGTCGGTATCGCTCGAAAAAAGCAAGTTCAGTTTTCCAAGAGAATGTGACGTCACAAAGTACAAATAAAAATCTGAACAAATTTAATGACCCCAATGATTTTGTTATTACTGGTATTATTACGTAATCTATCATAGTAGCTAGTAAAGAGTAGAGTAGTCTAGTATATATTATAGTATATTATTATATAATAATCATCTCAACCTAAGCGCATCTCTCTCTCTACTACGAGCACTCCAGACATCACCCTTCGTCTTTATTTGTTCGCCATGATAACTCCACACCCGCTTATTTTGTCGCCCAACAGTGACGGTTCCGGTACCAGTTCTTCTTATCAACCAACAGAAGTATTGCGCCTCCTGGAGCAGTATCCTCCCCGCATGTCCAACTACGCGTACGGGACGGCTGGATTTCGTTACGATGCCAAAGTCATGGATGCCGTACTGGTACGAGTGGCCGTTTTTTGCGTTTGGTGGTACCCTCAACTGCAGCAGCAACCTTCCTGCGGTCAAAATAATAGTATTGGCATTATGGTCACGGCTTCACACAACGATGAAAGTTACAATGGTGTCAAATTGGTCCAACCCAACGGCGAAATTCTGTCCGATCCGGACATTCAAAAACAACTTACCGATTGGGTCAACAGCGATTCTGACTCTACGGGCAGGAAGCACCCGATTCGACAGTGGTTAGAAGATCAATCGTCCTCTACTACCATCATCACCGAGCCCACGTGTCGGATTCACATTGGGTACGATACACGATCGCATTCTCCTGCCCTGTCCGAACTGGCCATTCAAGCGATTCGAGCCCTCGGAGGTCAAGTCTGTAATCATGGAATTGCAACAACACCTCTTTTGCACCACGCAGTCTTTCACTACAATGCTCACAACGTACCAGGTCTAATTCCTGTCAAGCCGGATGCGGTGGGATATTATCACTTGTTGGCATGGTCGTATTTTGCCTTGCTAAAGACAGCTGCTACCAACGCTTCAAAGCAACTGACTGTTGACTGTGCTTGCGGTGTGGGATATCCTTCCTTGCAAGTGTTTCAATCTACCCTCGCGTCCATTCTACCACCGCCTTCAGCTCCAAGTGCACCGATCACTCATTTTCAATGCATCAATGGTCCCACCCACGGAATACTCAATGAAAATTGTGGTTCCGAACACGTCCAAAAGTCCAATGCTCCTCCAAAACATTACCAAGACAACAACAACAACAAGGAAGACCTGTCCTGCTGGGAGTACAGTGCAGCTATCGATGGGGATGCCGATCGCATTGTCTTTTTCAGTTCTTCTGGAGACAAGAAGTTCTGTTTACTCGATGGAGACAAGATAACCGTCTTATTGTGTGACTTTTTGCAAACGCAAGTTGCGGATCTCAAACAAGCGTGTGCTCAAATCAGCAGCAGTCATGGTGGTAAAAGCAGCAGCAGCAGCAGCAGTCATTTGAACGCCCTCACGTTGGGGGCGGTTCAAACAGCGTACGCGAATGGGGCATCGACGAAGTACTTGCAGAAGATTTTGGGACCGTCCAATGTTTTGATTGCCAAAACGGGAGTCCAACATGTCCATCACGCTGCCAAGACTTTCGATATTGGTGTTTATTTCGAAGCCAATGGTCACGGAACAGTCGTCTTTGGTCCCCATTTTTATGCCTACTTGGCCCACGCCGAAGCCTTGTTCATGACGGCCGAAGCCTCGCGACCATTGTCGTTACAGCGCCTTCGATTGTTGCCGAGTCTCATCAATCAAGCAGTTGGTGATGCCCTAAGTGATCTGCTGCTCGTGGATGCTATTTTACACATTAAGGGATGGGATTTGCAAACGTGGAATGCCCTATACTCGGACATGCCAAGTCGCATGAGCAAACTCAAAGTGACGGATCGTAAGTCAAAAAGGCTGCTGTCTATGTATACATGTAAAAACTATTTTCTTGCTCATAATGTTGTATCGACCTCTTCACACGTGCAGGTACTGTTGTTCAAACCAATGAAAACGATACGATCTGCTTGGCACCCGCCAAGGTCCAACCGGAACTAGATGCCGCCATGAAAGAGTACAAGGGACGTTGCTTTGTTCGACCCAGCGGAACTGAGGACGTCGTGCGGGTCTACGCGGAAGCCGAAACAAGAGAGGCTGCTGATCAGCTTGCGGCGAAGGCTGAGCAAATTGTATATTCCCTGTGTGGTGGGGTCGGCGACCTTCCCGTCTTTCCAACAAGTCGGATGTAATTTTTTAAGTCTCACATATATCTGCCTATGAAATGGATTTTTGAAAGTAGATAAGAGAATGAATAGCATGATTCTACTTCGAAGCCAACAGCTTTTGAAAATTGATTGCTTTGGTCATTGTGAAGCCATTTCTCCATCAAATTGGACATTGCACAAAATATTCAGCAGAACAGTATTCAGCTCTTCGTAAACCCACGGCATAAAATGAACAGCATCCCAGTATACAGTCAATCGTTCGTCGTGGACATTCACCCCGATGCTGGATGATGGTGGTGGCGGCCAGCGAAATTCCATTTCATTGAAATCCTCTAAAAGATGGGCACTGTCAATGTACCCGCAACCACTTTTCAAGGTCAAGTCTTTCACGTGACCTCTCTCAACACCCATAGTTTTACTGAATCTTCCTGTGGTTGACCGAAAAAAACATCTTCCTTTTTCTTTACCAGTGAAATCATACAAGTTCTGGGCAATTTTTTCAACCTTTTCTGGATTGTTCAAGGCGCCCCAGAGGCCTCTGTTGTACTGGGCGATATCCACAGGAGGAAGATTTTTGCGGAACATACCAGTTGGGCTAATCGCATCTACAAAAGGCTCGTTGAAATCATAGCTCTCATTCTTGAGTCTCTGCCATCGCTCTTCAAACAGCTCATCTGTGTAGTTGCAGGATCCATTGTAAGCACATCCTGTAAAGTTGAATCCCCTTATAGGAGTAGGTGTATCTGCCCAACCAGACTCAGATGTGAAACTGAGCAAAAATTGTTTTTCCTTGGGTGACGTCGCAGTGACTGGCGAGGCATACAGGAAATTATCCACAGAGGTGTCAAACCCATTCCTTCGAATAGATGTGCTTTCCAAGTAGCCGTCAAAGCGTTCACTTCCAACGGCTTGATAGTAACGCTGCCAGGGATCCTTTGGCGTACCCGACCAGTCACCTTCCATGCATATGTTGGGTTCGTCGTCTGGCGAGCATGCCTTGTTTCCCGTTTCGTCAACATGCACACACTTCTTATCTCGGCCACGGCCAAATCTGGGCGGGTACGTTCCTGTGTGCAGAAATGTTGCAAGGCTCAAAAACTGGTACCTTGTCAAAGAATCTCCAGCAAAAAACAAATGCTTCCCAGTTAGGCATTGTTGAGCCTCCTGGGCTGTGTACCTGTGCAAATCACAGATGGGATGACGGAGTTCCCGAGAATCATCGGCACGAGGATACCAGGTAACAGGCATCGTTCGTCTCGTTAAGAAGCTACCATCTTTAAACGGAGAGTCCTTTCGTCTCATGAGGTCTCTACAGGATGGCACTGGAGAAGATCCTGTCGCTTTTTTATTGGCGTATTCGAGTTGGGCGGTTACAGCGGTGATAGGTGGTGCTGCTTTTTCTAATTCGAGCCGCGTCTTATTTTGATCTTTTTCTAACTCTGCCACTCGTTTCAACAATTCCGTAATTTTCTGGTTCTCAGAAGGAGAAACTGAACTCGTGACATCTTCCTGTTGTAGGTCTCGCTCTTGTCCATTCCTTGGTTGCACCACACCGAATGTCTGCCCATAGCCTTGAAAATGGGCCATATTGAACGAACAAAGTATCACTGCTACCAGCATGAACACTGCTGCAGTTGTCGGTCTCGCTATTCCCTGTGTTCTGATCATTGGTTGGGATGGTTCGTCTTCCATTGTGGTTTGTGGTTTCTGCTGCGGGATGAGTCGCGGCATGATGATGAGCACTCGTTTGAGCTTGAGAATTGGTAAAATAAAAGTAATTTGACGATATTCTCTTTCTTTCTCCGTCTTACTACTAGAGCTAGTCTAACTACTACTAGTGCTAGCAGCAACTACTAGCTAGTAGAGACTATTAGTAGGAGCTACTACTCTACTACTACTAGTAGTAGACTACCATGGTAGTACCAGGTAGTATGCGCATGTTCTCCCTTTGTAGTAGTCTAGTCTGCCAGGTAGCAGCAAGTCTTGAATTTGAATGCTTGACTAGACTACCAGGTAGTAGTACCGTAAAATTTGTCAAAATTAAGTGCAGCACTGCCGACTGCGTAGTACCATTACCTGGTACCAGGTGCTTAGCTTAACTTCTTGCGGTCATCATCAGTCATATCTCGAAATTGTAATGACCTTGATGTGATCCCAATCCTTATACAGCTGGCTGTATCTTCTTCCCTAACTACTAGCTACAGTAGACCCTACTCAGTACCATACCAAGAGGGAGAACGATCTGTCACCTGCTTGTTGGCCCTCGAACGAACATCTAACATAAACCTGCTTCTAGAGTAGCAATCTTGGGGCATTCGCTTGACCGGCAAGCTTTGGGCTCAGCCGCAGCTGCCTGAGCTTGTAGTAATTCGATGCTCATGGTGCTGCTGCTGCAAGTCTTGTTTCTTCTGACGGGCCGAGTAGAGGCGTTTCTTACCAGTAGATTTAAGGAAGGTCCCACCGGGTATCATCCCTGTATCTATCATCCTTTGGGTTTGGCAAATAATAATCTAGCAGCTGCATCGTCACCATCGTCATTGTCATCGTCCTCTTTAGCCGCCAAACAGCCCGCGGCTAAAATACGAGGTTATGTGTCCCCATCGGATCTTCCCGATATTCTGGCGGCCCTCACGAGAGCCGGATTTGACACAGACGTTATATCGTACAGTCAAGATGACGACAATTCGTCAGCACCGTCACAATCAGTCTACGAATACTCGTTTGTTCGGGCCACGGGTATGTTGAAATTGATGGAATCGTCGAGTTGCAGCGAAAGCAATGATCTACCCCAACCTCCAGCATGGATTCCTATTGTCTCAACCATGGAACACGTGTTGGTAGAAAATGGATGGAGCTTTCTCGATCCTGACGAAAGTGAACCTCTGAGTGCCTATGATGTTGACGCTGCCAACAAAGAGGGCTTGTATCAACCCAAATGGGGGCAGGAGGATCAGGATCATGTGCCATCGAAATCATCTACTCGTGCAGAGACTATTGGAAGTGCACCTCGATCATCCCTGGACTACGATTTGACACGGTGGACCACGGAACAAATTGTTCGAGAGGCGAACCACCTGGCGTCCAACAAACCGACGCGCAGTGTCCTATTGGAAGGTGCTACCGATCCACCTCATGCGAAACAAACCCACAATGGATATGATTTTTCTGGATCGATCCGTGATCTCAAGAGAAATGGATTCTTTGTTTGTGCCATTGGTGGGTTGCCTCTGTTCGCTGAGAAGGATTTGTCACCGTTGACGGCATCTTCGGGATGGCTAACATTTACTCAGCCGATATCCGAGGAGCACGTGACCTTGGTTCAGCCCTTGCCGGAGGCCATGGATCAACGAGTAGAAGTCCTCTGCGCGAGAACGCAATGTCACGTTGGACATTACTTTGGACCAACCGATGGATATTGTATCAATGCAAGCGTGTTGGATTATTTGCCACGGCTACCACGAGAGACTGCAAGCAAGTACGGTCCTTGCGAGATGATCCTCCTGGTGCTGGATGCTTCTGGCATGTTGAGCATGCCATACGTCAACTGCAAGGCGTGCTCTCAACACAAGTGGGGTATGCAGGTGGTGAAATAACATCGCACAGCGTCACGTACGAGGAAGTGTGTCAGGGCAACACTGGACACGCCGAAGTTGTCAAGGTATGCTTTGATCCTACAATCCTGCCAGCCGATGTCTTGCTAGATTGTTTCCTTGCCCTACACGACCCAACAAAAACACGAGCTCTAGGAAAACACGCCGTGGGAACGGGACAATATCGCAGCTGTATTTTCGTTCAGAGTACAACGTTAGAAACCATTGCCCATAAATGCATTGACGACTGTCGAGCTCAGCTTGGGAAAGAACTTAGCACAGAAATAGTTCTAATTCCCCATACGGACACAGCGGCCTGCTTTCATCTAGCCGAGGAACGGCATCAACGGCACAACGAAAAAAGAGAATTGCAACTGCTTCTTGACGAGCCATTGTCATCCCAGAAAGAGCTCCCACTGCTACAAATTTGCGCTGTCGATTGGCTATCAAAGTACGGTAAGCGAAGCAAGTCGATCATGGGGTCGGCCGAAACCATACAATAGGATGTATACTTTGCTCTTTTGAGCCAATGGCAGGCTTAAAATAATCTTTGCTAAAATACGAGTGAAAGAAATTCGTTGGATGTTTTGAGTTTCTCCCATTCCAATAGTTTCAAGTTCAACTGAACCAAATCCCATTGATCTTGCTTTTCTTTCGAAACGATTTCGGACAATTTTGGGGATTCTTGGACTTCACAAGGCCCACAACACAGAAAGAAACTCTTATTCAAGTTTCGCACGAAGAGCACCACCAGAGAATCTGGATCAAGAACCTTCCGCGCAAGATCACTCTTACCACGCTCCCACTCAAACTCGCGAATAAACCATGTTAGCACTTTTCCATCGTCCAACCATTCATTTGGAAAACTCCGAGGCTGCCCTGCCCCTGAACACTTTTCCGGCATGTTGACAAATAAAGCGACTCCGTCATCAAACTCAATATACCCTGATCGTGCAGGGTATTTGAGACGTGCGTCGTCCGGCAAGATGTTCGGTTCCCTAGCTAAGGCCGCACCAAGCAGCGTTGTCAAGCATTTATCCTTGGACTTGCCCGTTTTCTGTCCAACCAAAGACAAAACGAATGCGCCGAAGTCAGATTCTGAGAGACCAGCTGGTCTGATGCTTACTACAGTGGAAGGGACTTGCAAGATACCGTGCACATCCGTATAGGGTCCGTCGTTGTCGTTCTCTGGTACAGACGGTAACTTCGGAGCACCTTCTGATGTCATCCACGTTTGGGTCACAACGAGAAGTGGACAACCAGTGACGGCCGGCTTGGCTTTTAATTTCTTAATGACATGAACGTCAGTTTCTGGTTGCAGGAGAAGAAACTTGTGAGACGTCAAAAGTCTCATAAAGGACGCGTCTCCCTTCCATCTGCCTAGATCTGGTCCGGGTGCATAAACATGTAACTGAAGTGTTTTAAAGAACTGCTTCACAAGAGTGGCTGTAATTAAAGCATCCAGAGCTGCGTACTCAATTTGCTGTTTCGTCAGAGGGCGCTGTGCCCAGTCTGAAACTTGCTGCTCTTTGTTCACAGACCGATCCAAAAAATGTTCTGTCAGCCGGTTGAGAGAAGACGTAATCAGCTTTGAATTACGCTGTCTCAGTGATCGTATCACCTTTACTGCCAGAGTTGACGCCTCTATGACTCCAAAAACCGACTGGAATGCTGGTATATGGGGATAGCTAACTGCAAGCTTCTGCAAGTCTTGTATCAACTGAAAACCAACTTTGAAAAGAGTTTTTGACGTGAACAACTTTTCCAAAACGTCATTAAGGCTTCTCTCCTCTGGTGTCAGTGAACTTTCAGCCGATAGGAAGGGACGGGCTAAAGACTGCATGTCCAGGATATATACATGATCCTGGACACTTATCTGCAACGTCAAGACAGGTTGCCTTTCCTGAGGATGACTTAAATAAAAATGTGGCTCCCATTCACAGTCCATACCCACCATATCATACTTCATGGTGGTATTGCTGAATTTTTCTTGATCGATTGGCGCCATTGGAGTCACATCATCGCCGTTTACGTGAACAGATATCCGTGAAAGAGAACGAAGAAGCCCTGTGATGTGGCCCGAAAATTCCTGTATAGATTGGCTGTCGTCCACGACTCGAACAAATTCACCAAGAAATTCATCATTATTTGTGGCATCAGGCAGAACATCGTTCAATCGCAGAAAAGGCTTATTGGGAGTTGCTAGTGAAGTCGGAGTGGATAGAACAGCTGGATCCTGTGTCCTGGAAGATGCAACAGTATCGTGTAATATTTGAAAAGATACCAGCCTCAAATCCAGCCTCCGATTTGCTACCCAAGGCTCGAGAGAATCTCGCGTGGAGAAGGTATTTATTTTGGCTTGAATCAATACAAACTTTCCTGGTTGCAAACGTTTCAGTGCAGCCTGTCCATGGACTTCGCCCATGGCTTGACAAAGGGTAGAACCACCAATAAGTTGCACCGACAAATCTTCTCCGTCTACCGCTGATCTCCATGGTTTAACATGGTCCAATACCAGCTCATCTTCGTCGGTTGAATCGTTCTCTTCGTCGTATTCAAAGCCTGGTGGTAACAAATCGCAAAACACCAAGCGCCTGGACATTCGACGGACACTGCCTATTTTCCCCACCATGCTGACCCAGGTAGCATCCAAAAGTGGAAGATCTGGACTCGGTTCAGTTGCTAACAATGCTTTGGCTTCCTCCATACCAGGTGTCTCTACGGGAAACAAAGGCTTTGGTCGAGAAGCCGACCCCCACTTTGGCAAGCTAATTTGTCGCCGCGATAGGGTACTGATTTCATAATCATTATCTTCTGCTATGGATTCATCGTCACTCTTGGCACCGTTGACACCAATGCTGGCTATTTCAACGTGGTCCATTGCGACCAAGCTAGGTAGTCGTACCAGCGTCCTGTGCACATCACTGCCGCCCCCTCCCAGTAGTTGCCGCCTTGGTGTATTTTGAAGAAGGCTCTCATCCAGTACTGTAGGTATGCTCATCACTTTCAAATTTATGGTGTGTCCAATAGGAGGAATAGATCCAGGGGTATAACCAACGAGTGTCTCTACCATTTCCGAAGGAGCCAATTCCACTCGTTGGAGATTTGTTCGCTTTCCTTTCCAATAGGCTGTTAGTTTTCGCATGTCAATTTTATCTTGCTTCGATAAAATTACCAGAGCAGTTTCTGTTGGCAAGTCTTCCAAGAACAGCTGCACAACGATTGTGTTGATGGGAACCACGTCCTCGCCCCAGAGCGGATGGGACGAATTCTCCTCGTCTCGTGGAATAACCGAGATTGCATCGTCCGGCAAGTGTTGAAATTTCTTTGTCGATCGCATGGTCTGGATTACCGCGGAGAGAGAACTTTCTTCTTGTATTGGCAACACATTATTATTTAGATTATCTTCCGCTACATTATCACATAACGAACAAAGACGAAGGGCTGATCGCTGATGTAAAATGAGACTCCAGTCTCTATTTTCCTTTTTTTTCCGAATTAGGCAAGCTCGATTTTGAAGCGAGAAACTTTCTGTGGCACGAAAATAGGAAACGTATACTATGGTGAACAGCAAATATCTCCTATACTGTCGTCGCCTCATTGCTTATTGAAATGCTATAAATGTAGTCAGGCATGGTCCAATCATCGAGGAAGAATGGGTACGAGTCTTGTCTGTCGAGGAGAAAGAAGAGCAACTACTCTACTACTTAGTAGCTAGCTACTGAAGCTCGCCTAATAATAATAGAGTAGTAGTAGTCTACTACTACTAGTAGCTACTACTAGCTCTAGTAGCTACTACTACTAGTAGTAGTAGTAATAGTAGTAGTAGTATTCGACTACTAGCTAGCTAGTAGAAGCTACTACTACTACTCGAGCGAGTAGTAGTAGTACTCTACTACTACTACTACTAGTATGATTACGGTACTACTACAGTAGTAGCTGATGAGAGGAGACGAGAGAAAAGACGGATGATGTTCAAAAAATATTTTGAGGACAGACAGTCCAAGACAAACCTCCTGGGCAGCCGTTGTGCCAAGAGGAGAGGACGAGCCAGTACTACTAGCTAGTAGTAGTAGTCGTACGGTAGTAGACTACTCCTTGATGCAATACCTGGTACTGTAGCTGTCTTTTCCGTTGGTTAGCTAGCTATGGCTGGTAAATAGTAGAGTACTAAGTTTAAATAGTAGTGTAAATCTGCTAGTAGCTACTAGCTAAATATATCCTGAAGAATGTAAGCAAAAAGTACAGGCAGTATCAGATACACGACCACGTGGTAAGTGATGGAGATGAAGGCAGTCATGGTCGAACAAGCAGTGTTGCTCGTGTCCCCGTTGGTACTTTCCACGGCACCATTCTTGTTAAAGCCATCTTCGCTTGCATCTTCATCATTCCAGTTATTACTCACCGGGTTATCTGTGGCTGCCGTTTGTACCAATTTACACATGCTCTTGATAAGCTTTTTGTCCACTTCTTTTTGACGTTTCATTTGTGCTTGTAATTGTTTCATTTGTTTTTGTCCCTCCTTGTGACCCGGTACCAACCCTAACAATCGTTTTATATCAGCCATAGCACTTTGAAATTTGGAAACTCCAGCTTGTGCCTGGCTTCGCAAAATAAGTGCTGTCTGTTCCAAGGAGGACAAATCTGCAGCACCAGTACCGTCATTTTCTCGTTTGTGATGGCCCGCCACCACCAAGACTAATGTGGTCGCCAGAATAGCACTCTTTAAATACCGAAGTCGGCGATCCGATGCCAAAGTTTCGTGTTTGGCAATGTCAGCAACCTGCAAAAGACACCTGGCTAAATTTAGTAATATGCGTTCCTGCAGGTGCTGTTCTTCGTCACCAAACAAGATACAGAGTAAAACATCCTTTTCTTGGACCACTGTTTCTTCTTCTCCTTCTTCTTCGTCTTGCGCCATACTAACATCAATGTCACCAGTTTCGTCATCGAGACAATCAATGTCTGCCAATCTGGCACGCCCCCTTCGTTTGACAATCACCGTCGATCCAATTTGCAAGATACTGGAGCAGTACAAGGCCATTTCGTAGAAGCTACAGGCCGTGGAGGGATCTCCCAGTCGCAACAACTGATAACCTCGTTCTTTGTATCTTGATACTTCGGCGGGGTCATCCATATTGCTAGGATTAGGCGGTAACTGTTCAAAGTCCAATAAGGGTTTCATGTCGGTTAGGTGGGCGGTTGCCTCCTGCTGCTGTTGATCCGGACTGGTACCGTTGTTGTCTTTCTCGCTGATCAACGGCGTGACCAGAAACGATCGCTTCAATCGCCGTTTCGGCTTTGGTCTTGAAGATCCGTCCTTCGGCGTACTGGTTCCTTCATTGATGGTTGCTTGGAACAATGGTTTGGGAGCCAGAGGTTCCCACAACAAAACACAACCTGAATCGTCGTTGTCGCTAGACAAAGTCGCAATGGTAGCTCGTCCTGTAGACAACGATTTTGAAAGACCAATAGCACGAGCAACTCGAACAACGTCTCCGACATGGAATGCAGTGGTCATCTTTGTGATATGTCTGGTTGTGTCTCGATTCTCGATACACTCTTAAGCTTTGGTTTAATTAGTGGCGACTAACCTTCAACCTTCAAGCCAAAAACGATAATATCAAAGTAGTTGTGACGATGGTGACGAATGACGAGCAGAGCGACAGATCTTCAAAACCGTTTATGATCATTAGGGTTCGAACTATATATTTGCATCCGCGCTTTCGAGAATTATTATCGAGCAAGCCTGTGAATTCGAAGCCACACACCATCACTTCCAGGCCATACCCAACCAAAGAAGCTAGCGATATTACTGTACAGTACACAAAAAATCACAACTGGATCAAGCCAAGGACGAGTCTTATTATATCAGACAAGCTGTCTGCCCAATTGTATTCATTCTTAAACTCCACAAGAACTACGACCATCACTATTAGCTAGTGACAGGCTCTGCAGCTCAATAGTCGCAGCTATCAAATTTAAACCAACCAACCAACCAATCAAAAAAGAAGCAAGGCCGCAGCAAAAACCGCTGGCTCTCTTTTCGCCTGCATTCGTGTCTCGTCTCTCTATCTATCTCAACCTCTCTACACTTTTCAACTACTCGGAGTATCGACCATGGCACCCATTCTCGCTACCGCCGTCGGGGTGTCACCTCAAATCATTGATGATCCTCGTCTGCGACGTCTCTTGGCAAAGCTCAATGCCTTTGAAATCAAGGGTCTCTATCAACAAGTTTCCTACGCATCATCGGATCACGTCAAAGTCCCGCTGGACAACATGGACGAATTGGTGACACTCTTGGAACCTCATCAAACTTGGATTTTTGAAGAACAGGTAAGCATCTGATGTATTGTTGATACTGTTATTATTGTTGCTGTTACATGTGTCTGGCTTTAGGATTTCCTCGCTCGCCCGCTCGTTCACTGTTCACTCACCCTTGCATTGTCGCTTTGCCATCCGAAGGTTGATTTGCACGAATGGATTACCGGTTTGAATGTCATTGACGCCTGCTTCTCTTATTTTATACAAAAGTACCCGTCTCTATTGTTGATTGGACCTGTCAAACGAAAACGAGGCCGCGGAACGGTGGATGCCCAAATCCAGTTTGTGTCCAACCCCGCCAGTTCCCTCCACGACGTAGCGTCGGTACCATCCAAAGTCACGCATATGATTACAATCTTGTTGCGCTTCTTGAGTGCCTTGCTGCGCAATTCGTCCAGTAAATCTGTCTTTAATTCGGTGGAAGAATTGGTAGATTTGCTGGCCGCAGCCGATGATTCCGTGGCGTCCTTGGCCCTGGAGGCCCTTTGCAATTTGGCCACACCGCCGTGCTTGCACAAACAGCAATCTCCGGAAGTCAATCAGCATACTACCTTGTTGCACAGCTCCAAAACAGCGTCGCATCGACGTCTCGTGGCTCTGGCCCGGGGCTGGGGGACGCGCGGGTCCGGCCTCGGACTTTTCACGTGTGTAACGGCCGACGATTCCGAATTTGGTCAGGGATCCTTGCCTGCGCAAGCAGGAGAATTGAATTTTTCTTTTTCCAAGGCAGTGACTACTAGCGCGGCGGTTACAAAAACAGAGGAAGACAATACGGAGTATCAGTTGGTCCGGATACAATTATCAAAAAATGAAATACTGGATGAAACCAATTCGACGTTGAATTCTAACAACGACAACGGCGATACCTTAGAGGACGCCGACATGGCCGATGCTAATAATACTGACGAGAAAAAGGATACATCTCCAGCGAGTAACAAGCGGCGACGTGTAGATTCCTTGACTGGCCGTCCAAAGGGTGGTGCCGCCAAGACGACAAAATCGACCGCGGAATTATTTTTTACGTGCCTCAACAAGGCGGGAGGGCGCAGCAACCTGCAAGAAGATCGACTCTTTGCTCTGCTGGCCGATATTCGCCTAGCAAAGTCATTTTACAGTGCAGCATCGCGTGTGCAAGCCGTCGAACGGCGGCTCCGTGCCCTGACTGCCATTTTACAAGCGCATCCATCGCAAGAAGTCATGTCGGGGTATTTCCAGGCGCAACCAGAATTATGTACGGAATTGATTGATCTGCTACGTCCAAAAGTTTCGTCTGCCAATGTTTCGGCGTCGTCGGCACCCAAAGTCACGGCGACAGGTCAAGATGCCCTGGGAGCTCTGGCGAGTTCACCAGGAGTGCCGTACAGCGTTCGCATGCTGGCTGTCGAATCCATAACAGCCTTGGTTGGACGCCGTGATGGTACTACTGGTGCCTTGACTGGAACAGCCCGGCACTCCAGTGTTTTGGGCGAACTGGGCGTAGGAAAAGGACAATATCTTGGCTTGTTACCGACGTTGATTCGATATTCGTTGGCATCATTGGGTTGTTCCTTTTCTGCAGTGGCAGATCAAACTATCGCGTCAAATGGAGACAGCACTGCAGAGGATGATAGTAATATTGATGCGTTGCATCTTGGATTGGCATTTGTAGATGCAGCTCAAGCGCCTGCAGCTCCTCGGCTCGTACAGTTGGAACGAGCCCTCGAATTTATTGATTCTGTCCTAACGTTAACGTCGGCCATTGTTTCCACACCAACCGGAACATCGGCACTGACGGATTGCGGCCTCATTCCGGCTCTTCTGACCACTGCAGCGACAGACTCTCAGAGCTTTCTGCAAAGATCTTTACCCGACTTTGCATCCTATTCCCAGGACGATTTTCTCCGCGTTAGGTCTTTCTCGCGGTTTATAACTGCTCAGGCCATTCAAATATTGGAAGGAGCTATCGTGACGCACAACAACGCTCTGTCTGCATTTCATGACTTGCAAGGTGTGGAAGTCCTTACATCCCGATTGTCGAAGGAGGTCAGCCTGACTCGACCCAAGTCATTGTCATTACCAGCCTCGGCAGCAGAAACCATCGACGCTATGGAATGCGACACGGTGAAAGCTTCTTCGGATCGGATGGATTTGGAAATGGACGATGGATCGCAGCAGCAAATTCTCTCGTCTCAACGCGTGCTCTTGTTTAGCATAGTGACGTGCTTGACTGTTGTCTTCCACCAGGAATCTGCGTCGTCCGCATCTACGACGGCCCCATCCGGAGGAACACAACTACGCAAGCCAGAGTTCACTCAAGCTTTGATTGATATCATGGACAACGTCACTTTATACGGCGGCCACCTAGCATCGCTCATTGCTACTCTCCTTTCGGATGTCTTGAACGGTGATCCGCACGTAGTCCACTATGTTCACAAGACGGGAATTGCCAAGTCATTTCTAGATATGCTAACGGGAAAGAAAACAACAGACGATGCGGGAACTGTCGAATATGAACCTATCCTGCCGCCGGTTCCTGAACTGATCATGGCTCTTCCGAATGTGATTGCTGCACTTGCACTGACTGAGGATGGAGCCAAGGCCATCAAGGAGGTAAACCCATTTCCTGCGATGCTCCGCCTCTTCCGTCACCCAAAATACGCCATGCCTCAAAGCCGCTGCCTATTGAACGAAATGACAGCTATAGTAGGTACGGGATTGGACGAAGTGATGCGTCACACTCCGCTGTTAAAACCCTTGGTTGTTTCTGCAATTGCCGATGCTTTGAATCGAATTGTTTTGGTAGCAGATGATCTCACAAAACGCGAACAAGCCCGATTTGATGGAAAGAACATGGAAGGAGACCACCCTCCATCGGATCTGGAAAACGAACGAACATGTCTCATGCAGTACGTACTGAACTTTGGGCAGCTTCTCGAGCAAATTTTACACAATGAGGATCACTGCGATCCCTTCGTGACTGCTGGAGGATTGGAGGCTTTGCTGAGATTATTTCCATCTGTAATGCCGACAGATTACCAGTTTCTGTCTCATGTAAGCAGCTTGAGTTGTCCCGCGGTCAGCACGTTGCATCATTCGACTGCCGAAGAATCCCTCTGCCTTGCATATAAGTGCATTTCGTTACGATACGATCCCCTGAAACTCATCAGGACAACCATCGAAACTGTCAAATTGCACGTAGCTGAGTTGGAGGAGACCCAATCAACGCTTCGACAAATTACGTCTGGCAAACCAGACGACGAACGCATTGTCAGAATCGATGCTTCGTTTGTCCTCGAAGGACTTCCGCTGAAACCGCTTCATCATTTATCTCCAACCGACGACAAACATTTTTTGACGTCTCTTTCAAAGTATCTTCGAGCCGTGTCGAATGTGCAATGGGCGTCGAGCCTGCTTGGTGTCGCCATCAAAACAGCCTGCCAACGTGGCCAAGAACACGGCACTGGGTGGAGCCGGACCGAACGCGAGTGGAAGAAAGAATTGTCATCGAAACCTTTCCAAGAACTTGTAGAAAAGCTTTCGATTTTTCACCAATCTGCTATTTTCTCAGTTTGCCAGATTCGGAGCACGGACGGTTATGCCAAACGCGAGCGAGAACGACTTACAAGCACACCCAGTGACAGTGAAGCGATGCGGTATAGATTGCGTATTGTTTGTCCAGAAGGTGCCGTTGTGCGTGATGGTATTGAAATTGATTCCTGTGCGAGTGTAGGCAGCATGGAAATGGGCGAAATCGCGGAGGCATTTGATCGCTGCATAAATTCATCCGGTATTTTGAGATATCGAACGCGCCGAGGTTGGGTTTCGGAAATGACACGCGGACACGGACGAGAACCCGTGGCTGAAGTCGTGAACTTTTGGCGGCATTACAATCATGAACTTCCAGAAGGTGCTTGCCCCTCCCCCCCCAGCAAGAAACGAATCGAAGCTCCGATACCGGATCTGCGCACCGTCAGCGTCGGTGTCATGGCTCGGTTGCAGACGAGTTACTCGGAGCTTTTCAACGCTCTTTCCAAGTGTGTTTTGCAAGGTGTCAGGTCTTTGCCGGCCACTAGCGTATCATTTAAAGAAGGCGACGCAGGCGAGCATGCTACAACCATGATGCGAATTTTGTCCTCCAACGTAGTGCAAAGCTTGAGCCGCTGTAAACCGAATGAATTTTCTGCGACGAAAAGCCCAAAAGGCACTGCAATGTATCTTGGTTGCATGGTGAGCCACATTCATGCGTGCCTTTTTGACGAGAAGAGAGAGCGACGAATGGTTAACGTTCCGCTACTTCTGTTTTTGATGGAGATGGATGGTGACCTAAAAGCCAAAGGCGCCGGACAAGATTCAAAGTTGACGCTTCTCGATGCTATTCGATTTATCTTCACTCAGAGTTTGACGGATTTTCGCGCGCGTTCTCAGAGCAGCACAACAGGCAATACGATAAACTCGCCCGTGCAACTTATTGACCGAACAGTGGCGGCTAGTCTTCCAGCTGCTTTGTTGTTACTTCGCCGATTGATGGCAGGAAGTTTCATCTCGAGTTCACCAGCATCCTCCGTTTTGAGCCGAATCAAGCGAAGTGATCTTGCTCAACTTCTTGGCAGAGAAATCAACGGGAGTGGTTTCAAAGAAACAGACGACGACGAAGCTTTGTTCTCGCCCGAAGACTTTGTCAAGAGCCTGCATTTTTCTGTGTCGGAGGTGGTCCGAGACGCGTGGGTGGACCCTCGGTTTATATTTGCTCCTCCCTCCATTACCCACCCTTTTGCTACGTTGGTGTGTGACGTCATTAACGCACTAGAGGATGCCGAGAAAAAGGTTTCTCAGCGAAGTTTGAGATCAGCTGCAGCCGACAGCAACGATAATGTGGCCCGAGGCCTTCCTCGTGTAGCAAGGCCATTCGGCGAACTCGCAGCAGTAGCAGCACAACAACCGCCACCTCCAGAGGTTTTCGAGCCCAGCGATGATGCGATTGCGCGACTCGAAGAAATGGGATTCTCTCATGACCACGCGATTGACGCCTTGGAGAATGTTCAATCCAACAGAGTTGAAACTGCAATGGAGTACGCTCTGTCGCACCCGCCACCTAGTCCAATTGCCATTGAAAGACGCCGCGTTCAGCGCGAGGAGCGCCTGCGTGAGAGAGAAGCGGACGCCGCCGCTCAGGGCGATGCCAATGCTGGGACCGCAGCCGATGGCGAGACAGGAAATGGCGAAAATGCCAACGAAGATGCCGCACCTGCTGTCGATTCACAGGGGAACCAAAACGACGGGTCAGGGGAAGCCATGGAAGTTGATCAAGCAGGCAACCGTAGTGTGAATAACAAGACAGAATCAGGTAGTGAAAAGACGGCTGGAAAGGAAGAAGAAACTCCAAAAGAAATTGAGGAAGTTTCCAAGGCGAAAGAGTTACTGCAGAAATGGGTTGAGGAGTCCCCGAGAGTTTCCTGCAATATTCTGGGCAGTCTGACAGTGGCATTTCCAGGGTTAATGTCGGATTCCGACCAAAAGACACTGGAGCAAGGCGATGCTGAGGGCGAAGCATTGGCGGCTGTGGTGACTTCCTTTCTTTTGGATCTTTGCCAACGATATCCAGATCACTGCGACGGGATTGCCACGGAGGTGTTTCAAACGCTCAAAGCACAGATAAAAGAAAATCAAAACGCATCCTTTCAAGTTCGGGAAGGGAAGGAACGAAGCTTTGCTGCTCTCTGCCAAGCCTCTGTGCTCTTGACTCGAGCACTCCCCAAAACTCGAACATTAGTCTTGAAAGAAAACATTCTGGGAATGCTAGTCTTGTCTGTTTCTGGTGCTTTGAAAAGAGTGGAGCACGATGGTTGGCCCGTGTGGATGGCTTCGGCGATTCTGATGCTCGATGTCATGGCCCAGCCAGTGGTTGGGTTCCCAGAAAAGAAAAAACATGATAAGGCCGCTGCCGCCTCCACTGACGACAACGATGACAAAAATGGAGATAGTGAACTCACGCAAGTCCGCGAAGAACACGAAAAGCAGAAGTCAGAGTTGACGGAAAAGGCAAGCAGAATATTTTGTGAGGCCGAAACAATTGCTAGCACTTTTGCCGATTCTATTGACAAGGGATCGAAAGACGATGCAAAGTCGTCAAGCGATAAGGTAGCCAATGACGGCTCACAAAACCATGAACAAAAAGGAAGAAAGACCGACTCATCAAAAGAGGACTTGGATACCAAGGTTCCGTCCAAGTTCAAGGCATCCGAATTGTTTGCCTCGATACCGGCATATTTTCCGTTAATTCCCGACGATCTAAAAGATTCTTGTATGGGCATTTGTATTGATCTACTACGCAGAGGAAAGAGTCCCGACAGCGGCAAGAAGTTACCTCCACCAGGCATTGTGCATGCTACCATGCTGCTTTTGCTTCGCCTTTTGCGCACTCCTAAGATTTCAGCTCAATGTCTCCACGTGGGTGCTGCCGAGACTATTCTCGCGCTCTCCAGGCAGTGTCGCTTTACCGGAAACTCTGGTCTTGTGACGCTTATTCTGCGTCGGCTATTAGAAGACGAGCCAACTCTTCAAGCCGCGATGGAGACGGAAATTCGAAGTGCGATTTCTAAGCTGACCGGAAAACGGCGAGACGCGGACACTCAATCCTCTGGTGTCGCGTATAGTGCTTTTGCAGAAGCGGTGACGCCAGTATTCGTGCGCGATCCTATATGTTTTCTCAAAGCCTTCCTTTTGACGGCCAAGATTGAACCCTGCGGCGAAACGATGGTAAAGATATTGACCCCCGAAGAACGCTCTCGGAACCAAAAGGCGCTGAATAAAGTAATCGAAACAAAGGCGCCAACCGTCCGCCTTTCGCTTCTTACAGGCACGAAGCCACCGACTCGTAGACGATCGACTAGCCTATCCCGGCACAGGAAGGGAGGAACGATTGCATCCAAAATTAAAGCCACCCCACAGCGTCATCACTCGTCTTCAAAGAAAGCTGTTTCTTCCAAGAAACACAAGAAAGAAAAAAACGATTTGAAACATTCCGGGCATGGTCAACATTCCACTCAGCTCGCATCGCCTGCGAATCATATTGTTACGCTTTTGATTACCAATATTTTGGCATCTACCAGCACTGCTGCGGACGATGTTGGTGTGCAAACGGAGAAGTTCCTTGACGACAAGACCTTTTTGGGTACAGGACCTCTGTTGGAAGTCCTTTCTGATCTGGTGCTAGCTGTTCCCGCTTGTGCTTCTGCCGTGCAAAAGTTCCGTCTGCAAAGAACCAAAGCAATTGCACATGCGCTGGATGGATGCCCTACTCCACCCAAAACGTTTTTGAACTATCTCTTGCATGTTTTTCTTCCGCTTGACCGCTGCAGCTTTCGTAACAACCAACAACTCTGGGAACGAGCAACGGAAGAAGTATTGGAAGAAACAGAAGCGATCAATATCCAGAAAAAGCAGGCATTTCGTATTAACAAAGTAGCACAGTCGTCGGCCCGTCTCATCGTTGCACTGGTTGCCAGACCCGGAGAGGGGAGGAAAGCAGTGATCAAGTCTCTCACATCGGCCTTAAGTGGTGGTCTCCTTGGCACTTCTTCTCAGGTCTTTACCAAGACAATAAATGGAAGTGCTAAAGAGTTACACGCTCTACAAGCATGGGGAGAGCTCTGCACTGGTCTTGCCGCTCCAAGAAGCAATGGAAAGACCCCCGACGGTATCTCCTCGTTGAGCCTTGAAGTCATTCAGAAGATGCTGGAGCTGGGCATGGCGCATGCGCTCTTGTATGCTCTTCATCGAGTACGATTGGAAAACCCAATGGCTGCCAGTACTTGCAGCGCGCTTTTATTTCCTCTGGAAATTTTAACACGCAGTTCGGTGGGAGATGCCTTGGAGGCCTTGGCCGACAAGGAAGCTGCTGCTCGCTCCACCAAAGCGGAGAATGCTAAAAAGGCAGCTATCTCAGCAGAGCACGAAAGTGACACTGTCATCGAAGAGGCATTTCACCAAGCACCAGCTGATCCACTCGCTGGTGATCTCGACCCCGATGAGAGTGATAGCGATGACGAAGTCGACATGGAGCACCACATGGATGACGGCAGTGCTGTGGACGATGAAGAAATCTCAAGTGATTCGGAAGATGCGGAGAGTGACGATTCAGGCAGTGATGGCGAGGAAGGCGATTCCGATGACGAGGAATCTGTGTTGGACGAAGAGGACGAACTTGAAGAATCGGATGAATCTTCAGGCGACGAAATGGATGACGACGGTGATTGGAATATTAACTTTCAAAATGACTTTCAGTCAGGCGACGACAACTTTGACGCAGATGATGAGGACGACGACGAGGACATCGAAGAAAATGCCGGATTAGACGAAGGGTGGACTAGAGTCGAGAGTGGTGCTGGTGCTGGTGTATTTGGAAGCGTTGCTGGTCATCGGCTAGGGCTCAACCCTGCCCATGGCGGTCCGCTCACTGCGCGCACTAGGGGGTTCATTGATGCAGCAGAGCAGATGATTGGATCTCTGCTGCGCAATGGTGAGATCAATGGAGATGCCCTAGCTGAAATCGAAGGATCTCTTGGAATTCGCATTATGAATGCCCAGAGCGGGCGTCCTTTCCGCGATGGTGACGGCTTCGCCGAGTCAATGGGCGCACGCATGGGCGGGGCTGTTGCGGCAGGAGACAACCGGCAACCACGTAGGGAAAATTCTGCTGCGTTGGGTACATTACCACATGTGCAACAGCGGAGCCAACCCGGTTCAGGTTATTCTTCTTCTGGCGGTGGCAGATGGATTGAGAATTCATGCATGGAATATGTGTTTGGTGGTCCCGCCATCTCTGGCTCTAGTCGCAATTATGATCTTATTTCTCCGATTGTGCACCCTGAAGAGCCGCCTCCGAATACGTCGCAACTTGATTTACAATTGTTCCCAGGCGGGCCAGCCGCTGCAGCTCAGGCCAGATCACAACACAGCCTGCATCCACTGATATGCGGCGTGGACCTGCCACCTGTGTCTGCCCTTGTTTCTGACCTTCTTCCTCACGGCATTCGCTGTACACTTCACAACCTGATGGTCACTCGACGTCCTGGAGAGAGTCCTAACTTCAACTCTGGAAATTGTTTGTTTTTGACAAGCAACGGAAATATAATTCGGTCCAATCGACAAGGAGGTGCTCCACTTTCTCTCGTGTCGCAGTCTCGCAACGTGGCTGTTCCTGCCGGATGGACCGACGACGGGCTACCTTTTGACGCCACTGCATCTCAGTTTAGCCATTCTTTTGAGAATGCTCTTCGCGACTGTATGATAGCTTTGCGTCAAGTTCGCGAGGCGTCTTCCGACACAGCTCGTGCAGCAGAGATAGAGGCGAACAATGTTGAAGGCGACGATGTCATGCATACCGCCGAGGATGGCGAAGAAGGACAGGGGCAAGCTGAAAATGAATCTGAGAATGATGCTGCAGCGAACGCTGAAAGTGAAACAATGGAACTAACATCTGGTGGCGATGCAACAACTGCGGCATCTGAGACCGGCGCAAATGATGACGGGGACGGGGACGGGGTTGCCTCGTCGCTAGCTGCAGGTTTGCGACTTTCCCCTGGAAGCGAGGCAAGTAACGATGCGATGCAGCCTGCGCCGGCATTGGAAGCGCTGGCTGGCGACGGAGAAGCAAACGCCGATGTGGATACCTCAATGGCGGAAGCAGCCCAACAAATTACCGCTGACAATGAAATGGAAGAACAACCAGAATCTAGGCAATTGGCCGCAGAATCACTGGCCGGGGAAGAGGGTGACAACAGCGCTCAGCCCGCGGAAGAGACAACAGGACAAGAACAACCCGCCAGCAGCGAGAGACAACCCAACAGCAATGGTCTTGTGTGCCCTCCAGATATCGACGAAGAAGTCTTTAACAGTTTGCCTGTGGATATGCAGCGAGATTGTATTGAGCAACACCAGCAACAACAAGCTCTTGCTTCTCAACTAGATCAGGCCCAATCCAATCTTGACCCTGAGGCTCTTGCTGCGTTGCCAGAAGATATTCGCCGTGAAGTTATGATGCAAGAAGAGCAAGAGCGTCGAACACGAGAACAAGTCCCAGCAGATCCTAGTCGAGCTGAAGAAATGGATAACGCTAGCTTTTTGGCGAGTTTGACGCCTGATCTTCGAACAGAAATTCTTCTCACGGCCGACGAATCATTCTTGAACAGCCTACCTGAAGGAATAGTCGCGGAAGCAAACGTGCTCCGCGAGAGAGCCAATGCTGCTGCACAGCGCCGCCAGTTCGAGCAACGAGCGAGTCTTGCCAATTCTACCGCAACTGCTGCAGGACAAGGTCAGAATGGCGAAGCTGGTGGTAGCTCTTCTGCCCGGCGTAAGGCCCGATCTGGAAAGTTACGAGTCGACATGGACCGTAACAGTGTCGTTTATATTCCTCCAAACAGTGGTCTTATGCCACCTATCTCGAAGTCGGACGTCAAGAGCTTACTGAGGTTGCTGTATCTTCTGGCTCCGGTGCGCCCAGCCCGTCTTTTGCAGAAAGTGTTCCTCAACTTGACGGCTACGTCTGCATTGCGTAGCGCTATGTCCTCTGTTTTTGTTTGTCTCTTGCACGAAGATGACGCTGGAGCACGTGCTGCTTTGGACGCCCTTACGGACGGTTACGCCGACGAAGATGGTGGATGGCGCAAAATGATGGACGCAAAGTGTGGAGATATGCCTTTTCCTCCCAAGCAGTTGTTTGGAACTGTACCGGAAGTCTTGGACAGGGAGATGTTCAATCCAAACATTTCTCTGATCCGCCGTAGTAGTGCTTCTTCTTCGACCGCTGCTTCTATTGCCGCCAATCTTCCAGCGAGCTCTGCTGGCGTATCTAACCAGCAACAGCTGCCGCCAGTTGTGCAACAACGAATTGTGGAATCTCTTATGCATCTTTGCAAGAACTCACCACGGTTTTGCCTCCATTCGCTTGTCACGGATATTCAAGCTGTAGGCGAAGCTACAGGGGCAGAAGGCACAAAAACAAACAAAACGACCGTTTTTGATAGGCTTCTGGATTTTTTGGCAGCCACCTCTGTACGCTCGTCCTCTGCTAATCTGGAAAATCTGTTGGCACTGCTAGAAGGTTGTGTTAGCCCCCTGTCACACATAAGCAAAAATAGCGAAGGAGCAGCAGAAATTTCCAAGCATGATTTAGATGCGGCAACTGGTAAGTTTTAGTATATACGCGAGTGTCTTGAGGCTTATTCCAGTGGTGATAACCATGCCATTGTTGTGATGCCTGTCATAAATATTCAACTTTTGGTGTGACGTGGCTTTTTCTTTTCCTGTCTCTTTCTCATCTTCTACAATTTCCTCTTCATCATGACAGCCGCTAAGAAAGAATGGATCGATGTCCCTCGTGTCATTGTATCGCAGGAACGCCTCCAGCTGCTCTGCTCTATACTCCGGATGGAAACGTGCCGTGATGCATCGTTCACGAAAGTAAATACCATTGCTCGACGCCTTTGTCGTGTCGAAGCTAACCGTGGGTATGTCCTCGCTGAGCTGGCGTCGGTGGCCCACGCCCTGGGTGTCGATGCCATACGAGACTTAAAGGCTCTGCGTATTCGCCTGGACGGAGCCGTGGCCCAACAGAAAGCCCACGAGGAGATGATCGAAAATTGGAATCAGGCAGTTGTGGAAGAGGGGCAGCTAAAGTTGGGAGCATCTCGGACTGCTTCTAGTGCCGTAACACTCTCGACGAGCACAAGTGAGTTGAAGTTGTTGCGTGTCTTGCAAACCTTACAAGCTCTTTGCATTGACAGCGGTGAAGAATCAGGTAAAAAAAATGATAATGTCGTGGTGACAGATGAGCTTGTTGAATTGCTTCAAGCCATGAAACTAGGGTCACTGTGGGATCAGCTATCGGAGTGTCTCGCGACAGTCAAAGTTTTGGAAGGAGTGTCTTCATGGAAAGACGAAGCGGAACATAAGTCTGGTAATAGTAGCGACAACAACAGCGCCGATGACGCAAGCGGTGACGGAACAGCAGAAGATGCTGAATCCGGTAAAAAGCTCAAGAACTCAGCCGTCGGTCTGCTCACACGCTTTCTTCCTAGTATCGCCGCTTTCTTCGTCGCCTGCGCAAGTTCCACTGCACAAGGCGAGACAACAAAGGACGAAGTCAAGGAGAATTCGATGGTAGATGGACCCCGTGTGCTAAAGTTTGTCGCATCTAACCGGGTTTTGTTGAACGCTTTGATCCGACAAAATTTCGGACTATTGGACAAGGGCTTGAAGAGCCTGATTCAAGTCCCTCAATGTCATGTCTTTCTTGACTTTGATGTCAAGAGACACTGGTTCAAAACCCAGGTGCGCCGCCTCCGGCAGCATGCGAGTCGGCGCCATGGCAGTCTTCGACTTCACATTCGGCGCAAGCACGTCTTTGAAGACGCCTACCATCAACTCCGGTTACGCAATGCCGACGAAATGCGAGGTCGGCTGCACATTACTTTCCGCAATGAAGAGGGAGTCGATGCTGGCGGGTTGTCGCGGGAGTTCTTTGCTATTCTGGCCAAAGAAATGTTTAACCCCAACTATGCTCTTTTCACTTCCACTGAGGATGGATGCACCTTCCAGCCCAATGCCAACAGTAGCATCAACCCCGACCATTTGAGCTATTTTCGATTCGTCGGACGAATTGTTGGAAAAGCGGTGGCGGATGGATTCTTGTTAGATGCTCATTTTACCAGAAGTCTATACAAGCACATGCTTGGATTGAAACCAACTCATCATGATATGGAAGCTATTGATCCGGACTACTACAAAAATTTGAAGATGATCCTTGAGTACAACCTCGAGGACATTGGACTTGACTTGACCTTTTCCATTGAAGACCACAGTTTTGGACGCAGCCATGTGGTAGATCTCATTCCCAATGGCAAGAACATCAAAGTCACCGAGGAACGCAAGGCCGAATACGTCAGCCTGGTATGTCAAAACCGAATGACCACAGCTATTTCCAGCCAGATCAAATCATATTTAGATGGCTTTTATGAGCTTGTCAGTCCCGAGTTGATTTCAATTTTCAATCCGAAGGAGTTGGAGTTGCTAATTTCAGGACTGCCAGATATCGATATTTCGGATTTAAAAAAGAACACTGATTATGTATCTTGGAGGGCCACCGACAAGGAAATCGGATGGTTTTGGAATGTGCTAGAGGGTCTCTCTCGCAGTAAGTACTGCCCTTCTTGTTTTTCTTGTTTTACGTGGTTGTGGTTGTCGTTTGGCTTTCTCTTCTTTGTCGTCAGATTTGTTCTCCCTTTAACCTTACGCATTTCCTTTGACACCGCTACAAAGATGAAAAAGCAGCTTTTCTGCAGTTTGTTACAGGTAGCAGCAAGGTACCTCTAAATGGCTTTGCCGAACTCCAAGGAATGCGGGGGCTTCAAAAGTTCTCTATTCATAAAGTAGCTGTTCCTAATGGGCAGCCAGCACCTCTGATGGCATCTCACACATGTTTTAATAGCCTAGATCTACCGCCCTACAAGAGTGAAGAGGAGCTAAAAGAGCGGCTTCTATACGCAATTTCTGAAGGCGCCAATGCATTCGGATTTGCCTAGGTCAGATGAAACTTGGAAGCATATCATAACAGTAAACTTTAAAAAAATTGAACGTCTACATACGGGGATCACAACTATGGCGCCCGCAGGGCGCAAAGGTTACCCGAAGGCAACTATTGGCACCCCAAAGGGTGACAGAGTTGATCACAACCGACCACACCCTCCATGGAGGAGGATAGGATCTGCTATCATAATAGTAAACTTTTACTTCAATATATTGGAGTAGAAAACTCAACTGCATTATTCTCTGTGAATTGAGACTTAGCTACTGTCTTGAAGTAGAGTAGCATTAACATTCACCAAATAACAGTAGTGTCTCTAATTGGCGCTCAGCATCGTCCTTGCCTCTCTGATACCAAGATGCCAAAACCTTACCTGAGCAAAAGCCTGCGGCCGCCACCAGCGATTGCAGATTCTTTAGGGGCCGTCGAATGGAAATACCATCACGTGCCTTGAGAAAGGGCCAATGAATTACACCTTCGCTTGATGAATTATATCCGGGACAAATGACATGATTTGTTTGCAATGATGAAAACGATAGGGATGTTGGAAGGGGACCCAATTCCACAGGACAGACCAAGATTCTGTGGTGCGGTTCTTGGACGTCTGGTAGTGGCGGCGGAAAGATACCCGAGATACCACCATCCACGTAATAGGTTCCATCAAAATCAATACCATCTCCTTGATAGTTGTTGCTGGATGTTTGAAAGAGATCCAAGGGATGAAAGGACACGGGAATGTAGCACGAAGCCTCGATGGCACGAAACAATCGATCTGAGCTGTTGTTCTTCAAGGATTGAGAAGGAAATTTGAGTAAATGGGCTGTCCCGTCATCACTCTTGGTGACACATACGTACAAATCTGGTCGAGTAGTGGCAATCGTTTCCGTCTTACTTTGGTATCGAACGGCTTCTTCCCTGGTGGCATGTGAAAATGTCTGGGTCTCCTTCTGTTCTTTTTCGCCTTCTAATATCATCTCTCTAAAGTTACGAAAGGCATGACCTCGATCTTGCAAAAAGCGATCAGCATAGTTCTCAAGTTGATGCGGTAGAAACGATAAAAGGGCAGCCACAATGGCACCCGAGCTGCTTCCCGACACGGCTTGGATGGGTACTTTCAATCGCAGCAGAGTAGATGCTACCCCCAAATGGTATGCCAACAAGTGACCTGCACCACTAAAAGCTACAGTGATACAAGGTTTGATGGGTGATACAGTCATTTTGCTGTTGCTTGCTACTTATTATGTATTTCTTGTGCGGTTATGTCTAACAGATACCCCATGTACCCCAAATTGGAAGTAGACTATTGAAAATTGAAACAACAAACGTATATTGTATATTCTGTTGTTTCAGCATACATCAACAAGAAGTATGTTTTTCTGTTTTGGATTTTGTTGTTGATTCACAAAGCGAAAGAAAAATAAATGTGCATCAAAACATTAAGTCCCTTTAATTCATGACTCATTACCGACTGGAGAGTACTGAGTAGATTGTTGCTTTGCTGAAAACAATGGAAAAGCGTTGGTAGACTCTGCCTTGGCCATCATCAGTCATCACTCCCGCATACGCCCGCTTAGCTATCGGCGACTTGGCACTATGTAGCTCGCTTCTCTGTACCTCTCCCAGAGCTTAAGGAAGCTTAAGGAATAGAGGGTCATCCTCGACGACAGCTCTCTTCAAATAGAACATAGTCATGCATAATGTCTCCAGAGGGTTGGGCGAGCAGTGGTTGAACCGTTCTCAAGGATTCCTCCAAGTGCTCTTCCAAAACTTGTACCATTGGTTGCTCTTTCAAACTATGCTTGTCTGAATTGACCTCTTGTTTGATGCTTGATCTCAGCGCTTTCATAGCCGCTACTCGACATGCACCCACTATCTCAGCCCCGGTCATGAAACCTGATATTTCGTCGCTTGCCAACCTGGACAAGTCAACATTTGCTGTATTCCATTTATCACAATACTTTTTCAAAATTGCCAAGCGACCATGATAGTCAGGCGGAGGCACGTACACAATTTTATCAAATCGTCCAGGTCTTAATAACGCCTTGTCTAGACTCCGGGGTCGATTGGTTGCACCCAAGACGAGAACTCCGTCATCTAGTGAACCATCGACTCCATCCATTTCGTTCAAAAATGTTGAAAGGACCCGAGATTCTGCCGATGATCCACGGCCACGATGCATGCCGTGACCAGCAGTGCCTCCGTTACTGCCACTGCTGGAAGAAATCGTCGAGCCCAGAATAGAATCAATCTCGTCAAAGAAGAGTATGCAGGGAGATGCAGACCGTGCTAATTTAAACGCGTTCCGGACGATAGATTCTGCCTCGCCGACATAGGAGGAACCATAAACGTCGGCGGGTGCCAAGGAAATAAAGCCAGAACCAGATGCACCGGCTGCAGCTCTCGCCAAGGTTGTCTTGGCACATCCTGGTGGCCCGTATAGCAAAATTCCCTTCGGTGGTACCAACCCTAGATTTCGAAAAGCGTCTCTCTTGGTCCTGGGCCACTCGATTGCCTGTCTTAGTGTTGTCTTTTAAAGCAACGAGAGTGATTGAGTGACCAACACTCTGTCAGAAGCATGCCTGTCAAATCATAGTGTAACAACGGCGACAACAACATACCTTAGCCTGAAGATTTCCTGCAACATCATCCCAAGTCGTTGTAGGTGGAGCAGATAATTTCGAGTCTCGCAAGGCAGATGCACCGACATCTATCATGGCGCGTTGCAAGTAGTGATATAGTGGCGTCGTATCAGTAGTACCGTTGTCCGTGGTAACACCTTGTTGCAAAAACAATGTCACTGCCCGTCGTACCAATGCCGCCAAGTCGGCCGGGACGTAACCTACACAGGATTCCGCCAGTTCCCACAATTGTTCCGACGTTATATTCTTGAAATCGTTCTTGTTATTCCCACCGGTACTTACTCCAATAATGGGTTGAAGGAGTCTTTGCAAGACAGAGACACGTTCTTCAACCGTAGGTGATCCAATGACAATTTCTTGATCGAAACGGCCAGGACGGCGGAGATAAGATGGAATTGCACCAACACGATTGGTAGCAGCCACCACTACAATGCGCTGCCATCCATTATTATTGTTATGATTATAGTATGTATTGCCACTTGTACTATCGTTGCATTGATCCAAAATATAACTCAACATTCCCGCGACGCTATTCGATTCATCATCATCATCTGCTGCTGCTGTTGACGATGATGATAAAAGCGCATCACATTCATCCAAAAAGATAATGGCAATCGATTCCGGATGAGTTTGACAGCGTTGTGCGGCATGATTAAATTGTTGTAAGAGCAATCGGGCAACGTCCGATGAACTGGTCGTGTTGGCGGACCCAAACAAGGATCCCAAAGAATACAACACTACAGTGCTTTTGTTGTTGTTGTTGTTGTTACTTTCACGACGAAAAATTTCGTAGGCTTGTTGAACGGCATAGGTTTTCCCCACTCCGGGTGGTCCCGATAATAAAAAGGATTTGGGAATGGGACACTTGTTACTGCTATTGTCGCGCAAACAATGAAGGGTATCCACTAATATCTTAGTTGTCCGGGACATGCTTCTTGGCGGCATGATGATATTATGACGGCTGGTTGTGTCTTTCATCTCCGCCTCATTTGCTGTGCGTTGCTTCGGCGACAGTACGGTAATCCGAGTACTGGGAAGTATCAGTCCCAAAGGAATGTCCTTCTGGTCGGACAGGGTACGATTCTTCTGGGGGACCATGGACTGAACTTGCAATCGCACCACAAAACTCTTTCCGCTGTTGTTGCTACCGTCTAGGGAAATCGTGCGTCTCCATTCGGTGCTGATTACAACATCATCGCTGTCGTTGGTAGTGGTGGTGGTGCTGCTGCTATCGTTGTCGCAAGAAGGTTGCTGTATCCTGCACACTTGACCTACTAATTGCCGTTTCAAACACGTCATCAGTAAATCCTTTGGCTCATAATTTTCGCTAGTAGTAGGCAGCAACAGCCGAAGAGTCAGAGACAATAATGGTACAAGGGGCACGGAAAGCGGCGCAAGTGCTGGTGTGGCTTGACTTGTTATCATATCCACTTGCATGACATTACCGGTATCTTCAGCGGAAACAACACTTGCATTGGTCATGACAAAATATTCATACAATCCTCATTCTTGTTGCTTTTTGAATTCTTAATCTTGGTACCGTACAGCAAAAATGTAGTTTAGTATTTCTGGATACGAGGACGATTGATGGCGACGTTTAGCGTATGGTAGTGTCATTACTTGAGGCTGTATCACATTGATTTTACAATACTTATTTTGCTGTCGTTTCATAGCGTATTCTTATTATTCTTATCAGTTGCGTTTTTTGTTTGGTGTGCGTCCGAATAACGAGTCCTATGAAATCGTGAACCAAATCCTCGATGTGTGTTCGGTAATACTACTAATAACAGATCTGTTACCACCAATTTCGAGATTTTCCCTGACTCGAGTTTGCTACCCTTTTTTTCGAGATTTTTGGAACTCGAGATTATTTGACAATTTAGTGTATCACCAATTTCGAGATTTTTTTCTCTCTCGAGTTTTTTGTTGCTTTTTTTGAGATTATTCTAATGTATATCAACAGAATGAAGTAATGAATGTTTCATTGTAATTAGATATCATTGTCTAAGATATTCATCGGGTCTTGTACGGAATGTATGTGTTACTCCATGTGTTACCACTGGCCCACCCACCCACCCACCCACCCATTCAGCAAATACTACTTTAAAAGGGCTTGACCATTTTATTTTTTTTAATACCATTGCAAATAAGTTTACAGTAGGTAAAACAGTAC
>Ga0210036_1000555_pt1 | contig 44540 bp, 40 predicted proteins | sample CryGeymeta201515_FD_185469 | JGI IMG/M metagenome (GOLD analysis project Ga0210036, IMG submission 185469) | Groundwater microbial communities from Crystal Geyser aquifers in Utah, USA - Crystal Geyser metaG 2015-15 (SPAdes) (version 2) | ecosystem: Environmental > Aquatic > Deep subsurface >...
CATCGACCTCGACGCCGGAAAAATCGCAATGTGCCGCCATCGCACTGTCGACCAGCCGGACGGCATCGCGCGTGAGGCCCGCGGCATCGGCCGGCACCGCGAAGACGGTGAGACCTTGCGTCTCGCCCGCCGATCCCGAGGTGCGCGCAACGACGATCAGCGCATCGGCCGAGCCGCCCTGCAGGACCGCGCGCTTGCGCCCGTCGAGCCGGAAGCCGTTGCCCGATTTTTCGGCGGTCATCGCGATATTGGCAGGATCGTGCCTGGCGCCCTCGTCGATCGCGATGCCGAGCACAGTCTCGCCCGCAACGATGCCGGGCAGCCAGCGGGCGCGCAGGTCGTCATCGGCGGCGGCGAGCGCAGTGACGCCGACGAGTCCGGTCGACAGGAAGGGCGACGGCGTGAGGTTGCGGCCGATTTCCTCCATCACCACGCCTGCCTCGACCGCACCCATGCCCAGCCCGCCATCGGCCTCGCTGGCGAGCATCCCGGCAAAGCCCATCTCGCCGAACTGGCGCCACAGATCGTGGCCGAAGCCGTCCTTGCATTGCATGTCGCGCCAGTGGCGCAGCTGCTTGGGAATCGAACCTTCGCCCGTCATGAATTCATGCGCGGTGTCGCGCAGCATCGTCTGGTCGTCGTCGAGAATGAGGGGCATTTGGTTACTCCGTTATCCCAGCGAAAGCTGGGATCTGGTCGTGGGGAGATGCCAGCGTTCGCTGGCATGACATGCGGTCACACATCGGGCAGTTCGAGGATGCGCTTGGCGATGACGTTGAGCATCACCTCGCTGGTCCCGCCCTCGATGCTGTTCGCCTTGGTCCGGAGCCAGCCTCGCGGGCGCTTGCCCTCGTCGCTCGCCGCGCTGTCCCATTCGAGCGCGTCGCTGCCGCCCGCCGCCATGACGAGTTCGTGGCGGCGCTTGTTGAGCTCGGTACCGGCATATTTCATCATGTTGGGCTGGGCGGGATGGCCCTGGCCCGACTTCATCTGGTCGACGAAGCGTTCGGCCATCGCGCGGAACGCCAGCGTGTCGACGTCGAAGCGGGCGAAGTCGGCGCGCAGGATCGGGTCGGTCGCGGCGACGTCCTTGAACGCCGCGCCGATCGAGACCATCGCCCCGCCGAGCCCGCCGCCCGAGATCATCTCGCGTTCGTGGCCGAGCAGGTATTTGGCGACATCCCAGCCGCGATTCACCTCGCCGACGATCTGGTCCTTGGGGACCTTCACATCGTCGAAGAACGTCTCGCAGAACGGCGAGTTGCCGCTGATCAGCTTGATCGGCTTCGTCGAAACGCCCTCGCTTGCCATGTCGAACAGCAGGAAGCTGATCCCGCGATACTTGTCGTCCTTGTCGGTGCGAACGAGGCAGAAGATCCAGTCGGCCTTGTCGGCATAGCTGGTCCACACCTTCTGCCCGTTGACGACCCAGTGGTCGCCTTCGTCCTTGCCGAAGGTCTGCAACGATACAAGGTCGGAGCCCGCGCCGGGCTCACTATAGCCCTGGCACCAGCGGATCTCGCCGCGCGCGATTTCGCCCAGATAATGGACCTTCTGCTCCTCGGTGCCGAAATGGAGCAGAGCGGGGCCGAGCATCCAGATGCCGAAGCTCGACAGCGGCGGGCGCGCGTTGATCCGCGCCATTTCCTGCTTGAGGATCTTGGTCCGCGCGGGATCGAGGCCCGCGCCGCCATAGGCCTTGGGCCAGTCGGGAACGGTATAGCCCCTGGCGACGCAGGCATCGAACCAGGATTTCTGCGCTTCGGACTTGAAGGTCCAGTCGCGCCCGCCCCAGCAGACATCGTCCTCGTCCTGGACGGGCAGGCGCATTTCGGCCGGACAGTTCGCGTCGAGCCAGCGCCGCGTTTCGGCGCGAAATTCCTCGAGCTCGTCGGCGGGTTTGGTGGCAGCTTCGGCCATGGTCATCCTCTCTTGTCGTTTTGCCCATGCTATGCCCCGGATTCGCGGGCGGCAAGCGCGTTGAGCGCGCGCACCGATGCCGTAGCGGCAACCGCGCGGGGCTGGAAATGCCCGTATTAAGCTGGCACTCAGGGTGGTGAAGGGGCCGATGTTCGAGTCCCGCCGTTGGAGAGCAGGCGCCATGGATTTCGAACCGACACAGCGACAGGTCCATTGGCGCGACCGGGTGCGCGACTTCATCGAAGCGAATGTCCGGCCGCGGATCAAGGATTACAAATCGCAACAGGCAAGCGGCGAGCGCTGGAAGGTGCTGCCCGTGGTCGAGGAGGAAAAGGCCCGCGCCAAGGCAGCCGGAATCTGGAACCTGTTCATGCCGCCCTCGAGCGGCCGCACGCCGGTCGACGACAGTTTTGAATTCGAAGGCCCCGGCCTGACCAACCTTGAGTACGCGCTGTGCGCCGAGGAGATGGGCCGGATCGAGTGGGCCAGCGAGGTGTTCAACTGCTCGGCGCCCGATACCGGCAACATGGAGGTGCTCCACCGCTACGGCACGCGCGCCCAGAAGGACCGCTGGCTGGGGCCGCTGATGGAAGGCGAGATCCGTTCGGCATTCCTGATGACCGAGCCGCAGGTGGCGTCGTCGGACGCGACCAACATTGAATGCTCGATCCAGCGCGACGGCGACGATTACGTCATCAACGGGCGCAAATGGTGGTCGAGCGGCGCGGGCGATCCGCGCTGCAAGGTCGCGATCGTCATGGGCAAGACCGATTTCGAGGCCAACCGACACGAACAGCAGTCGATGGTGCTGATGCCGATGGATGCCGACGGGATCACGATCGAGCGGCACCTGCCCGTCTTCGGCTATGACGACGCGCCGCACGGCCATATGGAGATCAAGCTCGACAACGTCCGGGTCAATGCCGAGGACGCAATGCTGCTCGGTGAAGGCCGTGGCTTCGAGATCGCGCAGGGCCGGCTCGGCCCGGGCCGCATCCACCATTGCATGCGCACGGTTGGAACGGCGGAAGAGGCGCTCGCCAAGATGGCGCACCGGCTCCAGCACCGCGTCGCCTTCGGCAAGCGGATTTCGGAACAGAGCGTGTGGGAACAGCGCATCGCCGAAGCGCGCATCCAGATCGAGATGACGCGGCTGCTGTGCCTCAAGGCCGCCGACATGATGGACCGAGTGGGCAACAAGGCGGCGCAGGCCGAGATCGCGATGATCAAGGTCGCCGCACCGCGCATGGCGCTGCAGATCATCGACGACGCGATCCAGGCGCATGGCGGCGGCGGCGTGAGCGACGATTTCGGGCTCGCCAAGGCCTATGCGGGGATCCGCACGCTGCGGCTCGCCGACGGTCCCGACGAAGTGCACAATCGTTCGATCGCGCGGATCGAATTCGGCAAGCACGCGTGAGCGGAGTATCGATGTTCCTTGATCCGTCTGTCCTGAGCTTGTCGAAGGACTGCCCTGTTTCGTCGCAAGCAGAAGGAAGGACAGGGCTTCGACAGGCTCAGCCCGAACGGGGTTGGGAGTTGGGCGCATGAACGAGCGTCAGGAAATCAAGGCCGCCGTGCTGCGCGAGCCCGGCACGTCGCTGACGATCGAGACGATCGATATCGACGCTCCGGGGCCGCACGAGGTGCTGATCGCGACCGCGGCGTGCGGCGTGTGCCGGTCGGACCTGCACTTCGTCGACGGCGCCTTTCCCCACCCGCTGCCGACGGTGCCGGGGCACGAGGCGTCGGGCGTCGTCGAGGCGGTCGGCAGCGAGGTCCGCGGGATCGCGCCCGGCGACCACGTGGTCACCTTCTTCACCGTGTTCTGCGGGACGTGCGAACTGTGCCTCAGGGGCAAATACACTCTGTGCGTCGATCCCTCGACGCGCCGCGCCAAGGATGCGCCACCGCGGCTGAGCCAGGACGGCGCGCCGATCGCGACCTTCCTCAATTTGTCGGGCTATGCGGAAAAGATGCTGGTGCACGAAAACGCCTGCGTGAAAATCCGCTCCGACATGCCGCTCGACAAGGCGGCCCTGCTCGGGTGCGCGGTGGTGACCGGCGCGGGCGCGGTGTTCAACGACTGCAAGCTGACCCCGGGCGAGAGCGTCGCGGTAATCGGCTGCGGTGGTATCGGCCTCGCCGCGATCAACGCCGCGAAGATCGCCGGAGCGGGGACGATCTACGCGATCGACCCGGTCGCGTCGAAGCGCGACCTCGCGCTCGAAATGGGCGCGACCGATGCGTTCGATCCTTCAGGCGACGACGCGGCGAAGACGCTGCTCAAGGCAACCGGCGGGTTCGATTACGCGATCGAGTGCGTCGGCCAGCCGGCCACCGCCGAGCTCGCCTGGACGATCCTGAAACGCGGCGGCACCGCGACGATCCTCGGCATGATTGCGCCGGGCAAGTCGGTGAGCATCGCCGGGCCGAGCTTTCTCACCGGCAAGAAGCTGCAAGGCTCGCTGCTGGGATCGACCGTCGCGCCGATCGACCTGCCGCGGCTCGTCGACCTCTATCTCGCCGGCGACCTCCAGCTCGACAAGATGGTCGCCGAGGAAATCGCGCTCGACGAGATCAACGGCGCGCTCGACAGATTGCGTGCAGGCGACAGCGTCCGAAGCGTGATCGTGTTTCCATGAGCATCGACGCCGAAACCGCGATGACCGGGACGATGCCGGTCGCGGGCAAGGACCGGCTCGACGAGGCCGCGCTCGAGACGTGGCTGGGCGAGAATGTCGCGGGCTATCGGGGGCCGCTGAGCCTGAGCCGCTTCAAGGGCGGCCAGTCGAACCCGACCTATCGGCTCGACACGCCGGGCAAGTCCTATGTCCTGCGCCGCAAGCCGTTCGGCGACCTGCTGCCGAGCGCGCACGCGGTCGAGCGCGAATATCGGCTGATCGCGGGGCTGCATCCGACCGGGTTTCCCGTCGCCGCGCCCTATGGCCTGTGCGAGGATGCCAGCGTCATCGGCGCCGCCTTCTATGTCATGGAGCTGGTCGCGGGGCGGACGATCTGGGACGGCAAGATGCCGCACGCGACCCCGCAAGAGCGCCGCGCGGTCTATCTCGAGCTCGCCGACGTTCTGGCGCAGCTCCACCGAATCGATCCCGCCTCGGTCGGACTCGGCGATTACGGGCGGCCGGGCAATTATTTCGAGCGCCAGGTGGCGCGCTGGACGCGGCAGTATCGCGCGTCGGAAACCGACGAGATCGCGGCGATGGAATCGCTGATCGCGTTTCTTCCCGAAACGCTTCCGGCGCAGGAACGCAGTTCCTTCGTCCACGGCGACTATCGGATCGACAATTTGATCTTCGAGGCCGACGGGACGAAGGCTCTGGCAGTGCTCGACTGGGAGCTGTCGACATTGGGCGACCCGATGGCGGACCTTGCCTATCTGCTGATGAACTGGGCGCTGCCGTACGAAGGGCGCGCGGCGCTCGGCGGGCTCGACCTTGGTGCACTCGGCATCCCGGGCATCGACGAGATGGCTGCGCGCTATTGCGAGCGGTCGGGCATGACCGACGTGCCGCCGCTCGACTGGTATTTCGCCTTCAACCTGTTCCGCCTCGCGGGCATCGTCCAGGGTATCAGGAAGCGCGTCATCGACGGTAACGCAGCGAGCGCGCAGGCCGCCGAAATGGCGAAACAGGTCGAACCGCTGGCCGAGGCGGCGTGGAATTTTGCAAGGAAGGCCGGGGCATGAGCGAACGGGCTGGCAAGGAACTGGCGGGCAAGGTCGCGATCGTGACCGGCGCGGGCAGCGGGATCGGGCGCACGACGGCGCTGCTGTTCGCACGCGAAGGCGCGAGCGTAATCGCGGTTGATGTCGGCGACAGCGCCAACGAGACCGCTACTCTGGGCGAGAATATCAGCGCGGTTCAGGCCGATGCTGGCGACGAGGCGGCGGTCGCTGCACTGATCGACGGCGTCGTCAAGGAGCACGGCCGGCTCGACATCGTCCATGCCAATGCCGGCATATCGGGCGGCTTTGCCGGGATATTCGACCAGAGCGCCGACGACTGGCACGAGATCCTGCGCGTCAACCTGATCGGCCCGTTCCTCGCCATCAAATATGCCGGCAAGGCGATGGCCGGACTGATCGAAAGCGGCGCGCAGGACGCCGGGTCGATCATCGCCACCGCGAGCGTCGCCGGGCTGCGCTCGGGCGCGGGCGGGCCGGCCTATTCGGCGTCGAAGGCGGGCGTCGTCAACCTCGTGCGGATCGGCGCGCAACAGCTCGCGGGAAGCGATATCCGCGTCAACGCGATCTGCCCCGGGCTGATCGAGACGGGGATGACGCAGCCAATCTACGACCATGTCCGCGCGGCGGGCAAGGAGAAGCGGATCGGGCAATTGAACCCGCTGCGGCGCGGCGGCGAGCCGCAAGAAATCGCCGAGGCGGCACTTTTCCTCGCCTCGGATCGTTCAAGCTATGTCAACGGCCACGCGCTGGTCGTCGACGGCGGGCTGTCGAGCAGCCATCCCTTTTCGCGCCAGGAGTTTGGCCAGACCGCTTCATAGGCGCCCGGCTTGAACCCGCCAGCCTTGAACCGGCGCGCCGGGTCCACCAGTTTCAGAGCAATGCATGACCAGAGGAAGCCAACATGACCGACACCAGCCCCATCTCCACCAGCCGCGACGGCGACATCCTGATCGTCACCAGCGACAATCCGCCGGTCAACGCGCTGAGCGCCGCAGTCCGCACGGGCATCTGGCAAGCGCTCGACGAGGCAGAGGGCGACGATAGCGTCAAGGCGGTGCTGCTGATCTGCGCCGGCAAGACGTGGTTCGCCGGCGCCGATATCACCGAGTTCACCAAGCCGCCGGTCGAGCCGCTGCTCCCCGCGATGGTCGAACGCATGGAAGGCTTCGCCAAGCCGATCATCGCCGCGATTCACGGCACCGCATTGGGCGGCGGCTGCGAGACCGCGCTCGGTTCGCATTACCGCATCGCGGTCCCCTCGGCGAAGTTCGGCACGCCCGAAGTGAAACTCGGCCTGCTCCCCGGCGCGGGCGGCACGCAGCGGCTGCCGCGCCTGGTCGGCGTGCCGCTGGCGCTCGAAATGACCGCCAAGGGCGACCCGATTTCGGCCAGGCAGGCGCTCGAGGCGGGCCTTGTCGACCGGCTCGCGGGCGAGGACAGCCTCAAGGCCGACGCGCTCGCCTTCGCCAATGAGGTCGCCGCCGCACGCCCGATCCCGCGCGTCGGTGAAAAGGATGCGACCGCCGATGCCAAGGCCATCGAGGATTTCAAGGCGAAGAACGCCAAGCGTTTCCGCGGCCAGCTGGCGCCTGCCGCCAATATCGATTGCGTCGAGGCGGCGACGCGGCTGCCGCTCGCCGAAGGGCTGCAGTTCGAACGCGATGCGTTCATGAAGCTGATGTTCAGTCCGCAATCGGCGGCGCTGCGCCACATCTTCTTTGCCGAGCGCAAGGCGTCGAAGATCGACGGCATCGCCCCCGACATCAAGCTGCGCGACATCAAGCGCGTCGGCGTGATCGGCGCGGGCACGATGGGCGGCGGCATTTCGATGAACTTCCTCAGCGCCGGCATCCCGGTGACGATCGTCGAGATGAAGCAGGAAGCGCTCGACCACGGCACCGGCCTCATTCGCAAGAATTACGAGGCGACAGCGAAAAAGGGCCGGATGACCGACGCGCAGGTCGAGGCGGCGATGGGCGCGCTGAAGCCGACGCTCAAGATGGAGGACCTTGCCGACTGCGACCTCATCATCGAGGCGGTGTTCGAGAACATGGACGTCAAGAAGGAGGTGTTCGGCAAGCTCGACACCATCGCCAAGCCCGGCGCGATCCTGGCGAGCAACACGAGCTATCTCGACATCAACGAGATCGCCGCATCGACCAGCCGCCCGCAGGACGTGCTCGGGCTGCACTTCTTCTCGCCCGCCAACATCATGAAGCTGCTCGAGGTCGTGCGCGGCGACAAGACCGCCGACGACGTGCTGGCCACCGCGATGGCGCTGGCGAAGAAGATCCGCAAGGTCGCGGTCGTCGCGGGCGTTTGCTATGGCTTCATCGGCAACCGCATGCTGATCCCGCGCCAGATGGAGGCGATGAAGCTGCTGATGGAAGGCGCGACGCCGGCGCAGGTCGACAAGGTCCATGTCGATTTCGGCATGCCGATGGGGCCGTTCCAGATGAGCGACCTCGCCGGTGTCGATATCGGCTGGCACCGCGACCCGAGCCGCATCGAGAACATCCGCGACGCGCTGTGCGCCGAGGATCGCTGGGGCCAGAAGAAGGGCGCCGGCTTCTACGACTACGACGACAAGCGTGCACCGAGCGAGAGCCCGCGCGTCGCCGAGATCATCGAGGACTTCAGGAAAAAGAGCGGCGCCGAGCAGCACGAGATTTCCGACCAGGAGATCATCGAGCGGACGCTCTACACGATGGTCAACGAGGGCGCCAAGATCCTCGCCGAGGGCAAGGCGCAGCGCGCCAGCGATATCGATGTCGTCTGGGTCTACGGCTATGGCTGGCCGCCATACAAGGGCGGGCCGATGTTCTGGGCAGGCCAGGAAGGCCTCAAGAAGATCGTCGAGGGGCTCGAGAAGCACGGCTTCGACGTCGCGCCGCTGCTGCGGGAGAAGGCCGAGAAGGGCGAGAGTTTCTGATGCATCCATTCCTCCCCGTGCCGGGGAGGGGGACCGCCGAAGGCGGTGGAGGGGCAGCTATCGTATGAACGCCACGCGATGATCAACGGCCCCGGCGAAACCGTCCACAAGGCGCGCAGGTTGCGCAAGGCGATGACCCTGCCCGAAGGCCTGCTGTGGCGCGCACTGCGACAACGCCCCGGCGGGTTCAAGTTCCGCCGCCAGCATCCCGCGGGCGTCTATGTGCTCGATTTCTTCTGCGCGCAGGCGCGGCTAGCGGTCGAGGTCGATGGTAGCGGCCATGACGGTGCCGCGGCCGCCAAACGCGACGAAGTGCGGACGCAGTATCTCGCGTCGCAGGGGATTGCCGTGTTGCGGATTGCTGCGCGCGACGTGTTGGAAAATCTCGAGAGTGTCGTGCGGCAGATCGTCGCGTGCGCCCGGCGGAACCTGCCCCTCCACCATCCTGCGGATGGTCCCCCTCCCCGTTCCGGGGAGGAATTATGAAGGAAAATCTGATGCCCAATATCCTCATTACCGGCGCCAATCGTGGTATCGGGCTCGAATTTGCCAGGCATTACACTAGCGAAGGCTGGGACGTCATCGCGACCGCGCGCGATCCCGGTGAGGCAGGCGATCTTTCCGCGACCGGCGCGCGCGTGCTGGCGCTCGATCTCGCCGATCCGGCGAGCGTCGATGCGTTCGTTGCCGAGATCGGGGACACGCCGATCGACGTGCTGCTGTCGAATGCGGGCGTGATGGGACCGCTGGCGCCCGATCGCGACGGCTGGATCGAGACGCTCGCGGTCAACGCAGTCGCGCCGACGCTGCTCGCGCTGCGATTGAAGCCCAACCTCAAGGCGGGCACGCTCAAGAAGGCGATCGCGACGACGAGCCGGATGGGCAGCATCGCCGACAACGACAGCGGCGGCTTCTACGCCTATCGCTCGAGCAAGGCGGCGCTCAACGCGGCGTGGAAGAGCCTGGCAATCGAGTTCAAGGCCGACGGCATAGCGGTCGCCGTCGTCCACCCCGGCTGGGTCCAGACCGACATGGGCGGGCCGAATGCGATGATCGACACGAAGACGAGCATCGCGGGGCTGGCGAAGATCGTCGACGACCTCGATCTCGCGACGACGGGGCGGTTCTGGGATTACAGCGGCGACGAGATTGCCTGGTGAGGTAGCGAAGCGCGATTCCTCCCCTGACCGGGGAGGAACGCTCCCTTTTCCCTTGGGTTTTGCCCCCCTTTCGCCTATAGAATCGGCATGACAGACCCGATTGAAAACACGCCCGAAAGCGGCGCCGAAAACACCCCTGCAACGCCCGCGGTCAAGGAATCGAACCAGAACCTCTACGAGGCGGATTCGATCAAGGTTCTCAAGGGCCTGGACGCTGTCCGGAAACGGCCGGGCATGTATATCGGCGATACCGACGATGGCTCGGGCCTGCACCACATGGTGTTCGAAGTCAGTGACAATGCGATCGACGAGGCGCTGGCGGGGCATTGCGACCGCGTGCTGATCACCTTGAACGCCGACGGATCGGTTTCGGTCGAGGATAACGGCCGCGGCATTCCCGTCGACATGCACAAGGGCGAGGGCGTTTCGGCGGCCGAGGTCATCATGACGCAGCTCCACGCCGGCGGGAAGTTCGACAACACCAACGACGAGAACGCCTACAAGGTCTCGGGCGGTCTCCACGGCGTCGGCGTGTCGGTGGTCAACGCCTTGAGCGAATGGCTCGAGCTGACGATCTGGCGCGACGGCAAGGAGCACTGGATGCGCTTCGAGCACGGCGATGCGGTGAGCCCGCTGGTCGAGCGCGGGCCCGCGCCGGGTACCGACGACGGGCGCCCGCGCAAGGGGACCAAGGTCACGTTCCTGCCGAGCCCCGACACCTTCAAGATCACCGAGTATGATTTCGACCGGCTCGAGCACCGCTATCGCGAGCTCGCGTTTTTGAATTCGGGCGTGCGCGTCATCCTGCGCGACGAGCGCCACGAGGAGGCCGCCGAGCACGATCTCTACTACGAGGGCGGGATCGCCGCCTTCGTCCAGTATCTCGACCGCAACAAGATCGCGCTGATGCCCGATCCGGTCGCGATCACCGGCACGCGCGACGACATCACGATCGACGTCGCGCTCGAATGGAACGACAGCTATTATGAAAACGTGCTGTGCTTCACCAACAACATCCCGCAGCGCGACGGCGGCACCCACCTCGCCGCGTTCCGATCGGCGCTGACGCGCACGCTCAACAACTATGCCGAGAAGTCGGGGATGATGAAGCGCGAGAAGGTCACGCTCAATGGCGAGGACATGCGCGAAGGGCTGACCGCAATCGTCTCGGTGAAATTGCCCGATCCCAAGTTCAGCTCGCAGACCAAGGACAAATTGGTCAGTTCCGAAGTGCGCCAGCCGCTCGAGAGCCTGATGGCCGACAAGATGGCCGAATGGCTCGAGGAAAATCCCGGCCATGCCAAATCGATCATCCAGAAGGTGATCGATGCCGCCGCCGCGCGCGAGGCGGCGAAGAAGGCGCGCGAGCTGACGCGGCGCAAGGGCGCGATGGATATCGCCAGCCTGCCCGGCAAGCTCGCCGACTGCCAGGAGCGCGACCCCGCCAAATCCGAACTGTTCCTCGTTGAGGGCGATTCGGCCGGCGGTTCGGCCAAACAGGGGCGCAACCGCCATAATCAGGCGATCCTGCCATTGAAGGGCAAGATCCTCAACGTCGAGCGCGCGCGTTTCGACCGGATCATCAGCTCGAAGGAGGTCGGTACGCTGATCCAGGCGATGGGCACCGGCATCCGCGACGAGTTCAACATCGAGAAGCTGCGCTATCACAAGGTCGTGATCATGACCGACGCCGATGTCGACGGCGCGCATATCCGCACGCTGCTGCTGACATTCTTCTATCGCCAGATGCCCGAGGTGGTCGAGGGCGGCTATCTCTACATCGCGCAGCCGCCGCTCTACAAGGTCGCCAAGGGCCGCAGCGAGGTCTATTTGAAGGACGACAATGCGCTCGACCAGTATCTCGTCGATGCCGGGATCGGCGGGCTCCAGCTCGAGACCGAGGGCGGCGCGCGATCGGGCGAGGACCTGCGCGGGCTGATCAACCATGCGCGGCGGATGCGCAGCCTGATGCGCTATGTGCCGCGGCGCTACGATCCCGCGCTGATCGAGGCGCTCGCGATCCGCGATGCGTTGAAACCCGATGCCAGCGACGCCGAGCGCGAGGCGGCGGTGACCGCGACGGCGCAATGGCTCGACGGCCAGGACCGCGAGGCGCGCTGGACCGGCAGCGTCAGCGAGGGCGGCGGCTATCGCCTGCAGCGCGCGTGGCGCGGCGTCACCGACCATCATGCGATCGACGGCAAGTTCGTCGGATCGGCCGAGGCGCGCAAGCTCCACAAGCTCGCCGCCGAAGAGGCCGAGAGCTATCTGACGACGAGCCACTTCGTCAAAATGGGCGCCGACGATAGCGGCCACGACGATAGCGGCGATGCCGCCGCCGCGCCGGCGACGGGCACGCAGATCACGCGGCCGAGCGAATTGCTCGACGCGATCCTGGCGTTCGGGCGCAAGGGCCTGTCGGTCCAGCGCTACAAGGGCCTGGGCGAGATGAACGCCGAGCAATTGTGGGAAACCACGCTCGACCCCGACAATCGTTCGCTGCTGCGCGTCACCGCCGAACAGGCCGACATCGCCGACGACATCTTCGAGCGATTGATGGGCGACGAGGTCGAACCGCGCCGCATATTCATCCAGGACAATGCCCTCAACGTCGCCAATCTCGACGTCTGAACCGTGCCGCGGTTGCCGGCAAATTCGATTTGGAGCGGGTCCGGACATCGTCCGGGCCCGTTTCGGCTCGGAACATCGCGCGCCGGTGCGCGTTTGTGTGCCGAACCCAAAAGGATTTGAGACCATGCGCAATATCCCCCTGATCACCGGCGCGCTCGCGATGGCGCTCGCCGCCCCCGCAATCGCCCAGAACAACGGCCATGGCGGCGACAAGGGCAAGGGCCACGCCGCGGGTGAGATGAAGGCGGCCAAGGGCAAGGATCGCGGCCCGCAGGGCCAGGCCAGGATGCCCAAGCCGCAAAAGGACGCGCGTGCCGCCTCGCGCGGCGATAACGGCAATGGCAACGGGAATGGCAAAGCTTGGGCCAAAGCCCCGGATCGCCCCGATCGCGCGCTGGCGCGCGACGTCGGTCGCGTCATCGGGCGCACCAACGATCGCGACGCGCCGCGCTATTCCGACGATCGCCGCGTTCGCGACCAAGGCCGCGAATATTATCGTCGCGTCGTCGAAGGGCGCGCCATCATCGACGGCTGCCCGCCGGGGCTCGCCAAGAAGAACAACGGCTGCCTGCCCCCGGGCCAGGCCAAGAAGCTGTACCAGCGCGACGATCGCTATGCCGCGATGATCAATGGCATTCCCTATCGCTATCGCGATATCGGTCAGGATTATCGCTATCGCGACGGCTATCTCTATCGCACGCAGAATGACGGCATTTCGTCGTGGCTGCCGCTGCTCGGCGGCGCGCTCGGCGTCGGCGAGATCTTCCCGCAAAGCTACGCCGCCTATCCGATGCCCGATTATTACCGAGCCTATTACGGCCGCGACGATGACGCCCGCTATCTATACGCCGACCGCGCGATTTTCGCGGTCGATCCCGAGACGCGCGCGATCGAATCGATCGCGGCGCTGCTGACCGGCGACGACTGGACGGTCGGCCAGCCGATGCCGCAGGGATATGGCGTATACAATGTCCCGCTCGCCTATCGCGATCGCTATTACGACACCAACGACGCCAATTATCGCTATAGCGACGGCCATGTGTACAAGATCGATCCCAAGACACAGCTCGTGGCGGCGGCGATATCGCTGCTGAGCTGATCCCCATCCCACTTATGATCAAAGCGACCGGCACGCAGCGGCCGGCTGAGGAGAATGAACGATGACGATAGCCCGAGCTGCCTTACTCGCCGCCGGCCTCGCCTTGTCGCTGGGCGGATGCAAGCGCGTGCCCAACGACGGGGCCGACAATGCCGCGACCGCCGACCAGGCCGATGACGAAACGATCGCATCGCTGGCAAGCGCCGACAGCAACCTGTCGGGCGCCGAGGAACTGCTCCGTGCGGCCGACCTCGATACGACCCTGGCCGGGCCCGGCCCCTATAGCGTGTTCCTGCCGTCGAATGCGGCGCTCGAGACGCTGCCCGCCGAGGTCGTCGCCGCGCTCAAGGACGAACAGGCCAAGCCGCAGCTGACCGCGCTGCTGACGGGCCATATCGTGCCCGGCAGCGTCACCGTCAGCGACATCGCCAAGGCGATCGACGCCGGTGGCGGCAAGGCCGAACTCAAGACCATGGCCGGCGATATGCTGAGCTTCGCCAAACAGGGCGACAGCGTCACCGTGACCGCACCGGGCGGCGCAACCGCCATGCTGTCGGGCGATGGCGCGCGCGCGGCGAACGGCGTCGTCCACGTCATCGACGGCGTCCTCGTGCGCAGCTGATCCCGGTCGCCGTTCGACCGTCCCGTCCCGTTTATCGCGACGCGCATATTGCGCGGCGCAGAAAATCGCCATAGCGCCGCATCATGCCCAGCCCAATGACCGGTCGCGCCGACAAGGGCGCCGATAAGCCACGCGATTTTCCCATGGGATTTCGCGAATTCCTCGCGATGATGGCGTCGCTGATGGCGCTCAACGCGCTCGCGATCGACGCGATGCTGCCCGCCTTCCCCGCGATCGGCGCGGCGCTCGGCATCGTCGATGCCAACGACCGCCAGTACGTCCTGTCGGCCTATCTGTTCGGATCGGCGATCGGGGCGCTGTTCTACGGCTCGCTCGCCGATCGCTATGGCCGCAAGCCGGTGCTGCTGTCGGCGCTGCTCGCCTATGCGATTTTCGCCGCGCTCGGCGGCTTTTCGACGAGCTTCCCGGCGCTGCTCGGCTTTCGTTTCGCGCAAGGATTGGCGGCGGCGGCGATGGGCGTGGTTGCGCTGGCGGTGATCCGCGACCGCTATTCGGGCGACCGCATGGCGCGGCTCGTCAGCCTGGTCTTCATCGTCTTCATGGCGGTGCCGATCATCGCGCCGACGCTGGGCCAGATGATCCTCTATGTCGCCAGCTGGCGCTTCATCTTCATCCTGTTCGTCGTCCTGTCGGGGATGGTCGCGCTGTGGGTGTGGCAGCGATTGCCCGAAACGCTCGATCCCGCCAACGTCATCCCGATCCGCACGCACGAGGTCGCCTCCACCTGGCGCGAGGTCGTGACCAATCGCGGCGCGCTCGGCTATGTCCTGGCGAGCGGGATCGTCATGGGCGGCCTGTTCGGCTATCTCAATTCGGCGCAGCAGATCTTTGCCGACATCTTCGATGCCGCCGATATCTTCCCTTACGCCTTTGCCGCGGTGGCGGCATCGATTGCGGTGTCGAACTGGTTCAATTCGCGCATCGTCGAGAAATTCGGCGCGCGGCGCGTCAGCCATAGCGCGCTGATCGCGTTCATCATCCTGTCGGGCGCGCAGATCGCGGCGGCATCGATGGCGCATGAGACTCTGCCGATCTTCCTCGTCCTGATCGCCGCCAACATGTCGATGATCGGCTTTACCGGATCCAATTTCGGATCGATCGCGATGCAGCCGTTCGGCCGCATGGCGGGCGCCGCGTCGAGTTTCCAGCAATTCGCGCGCACGCTGCTCGCGGCTGCGATCGGCGCGGTGATCGGGCAGATGTTCGACGGCAGCGTCGTGCCGATGGCGACCGGATTCCTGATCACCGGGCTGGTCGCGCTGGTGCTCGTCGCCTGGTCGGAGAACTGGCAGCTGTTCAAGCGGCGGACGCCGCCGGGCACGCCGGCGATGCCCGACTGAGCTCTCTTAGCGGACCGTAGCGGACGACCGGCGCGCGCCGGCCATCGCCCAGCAAAAAGGGGACCCGCGAGGGTCCCCTTTCGTTTGTTCGCGATGCGCCCGGTCAGGCGTCGTGCGTGCCCGGGATCGGCGGTTCCAGCTCGGCATAATCGTCCTCGTGCACCTCAACGATGCCGCGTCCGAGATGGCTCTGGCCGCGGCTGTAGAGGAAATAGACGAACAGGCCGATAACGCCCCAGATCGGCAGGAACAGCATCGCGTTGGTCGGCAGGTTGACGAACAGGAAGATGCAGCCCGCGATCGTCAGCGGCCCGATCAGCCACAAAGCGGGTACGCGGAAGCTGCGGTTGCGCGCGGCATCGGTCCGGCGCAGCATCATCACCGCCACCGCGACCATCAGGAAGGCGTAGAGCGTTCCCGCGTTCGAAATGTCGGCAAGCTGCCCGACCGGGAAGAACGCCGCCCCCACGGCGACCAGCGACCCGGTGATCGCGGTCACGACGTGGGGCGTCTTGAAGCGCGGGTGGACGCGGCTGAGCAGCGGCGGCAACAGGCCGTCGCGGCTCATGACGAAGAAGATGCGCGTCTGGCCGAACAGCAGGACGAGGATGACCGACGGCAGCGCCAGGAAGGCGGCGACGCCGAGCATGTTGCCGATTCCCGAAAAGCCGATCTCCCTGAGGACGTGCGCGAGCGCCTCGTCCGAGCAGACCAGCGCCTGAGCATATTGCGGCATCGCGCACTGGCGGGCGAGCTCGACCGAGCCCGCCTCGACCGGCAGGCCGCCCGCCATGATCGGCTGTCCGCCGATCGTGCCGATCGCGCCGGCGGCGACGAGGATGTAGAAGACGGTGCAGAAGAGCAGCGATCCGATCAGGCCGATCGGGACGTTGCGCTGCGGGTCCTTGGTTTCCTCGGCCGCGGTCGAGACCGCGTCGAAGCCGACATAGGCGAAGAACATCGTCGCCGCCGCGCCGACCGCGCCGGTGCCCGTGCCCCAGACGCCGAACAAGCCGGCGGGGAGGAAGGGATTGAAGCGATCGGCATCGAATTCGGGGCTGGTCAGCGTCAGCGCGATGAAGGCGGTAAGCGCGGTGACCTTGATCGCGACGAGCACCGCGTTGACCTTCGCGCTTTCGCTGGTGCCGATGATCAGCAGCCCGGTGACGAGCAGCGCGATCAGCGCGGCGGGCAGGTTGATCAGGCCACCTACCTCGCCGCCGAGCACGAGCGGACCGTGCGCGAGCGCCTGCGGCAACTGGATCCCGAGAAATTCGTTGAGGATCGTCCCGGTAAAATAGCCCGACCAGCCGACCGACACCGCGGCGGCGGCGATCGCATATTCCATGATCAGCGCCCAGCCGACGGTCCATGCGAAAAATTCGCCCATCGTCGCGTAGCTATAGGTATAGGCGCTGCCCGCGACGGGGATCATCGCGGCGATTTCGGCATAGCACAGCGCGGCGACGATGCAGACCGCGCCGGCGATGGCGAAGGCGAGCATCAGGCCCGGTCCGGCCTTTTGCGCCCCGACCGAGGTCAGCACGAAAATGCCGGTGCCGATGATGCAGCCGATACCGAACAGCATCAGCTGGATCGGGCCAAGCGTGCGCTTGAGCGATTTCTTCTGCGCAACGGCCAGGATGGCGTCGAGCGGCTTGACGCGGTCGAATATCATAGGTGCAGGATCCCACTGCGAAGGACGACGGGATGTCGCCCCAAGGGCTGAGCCGGGCGCGAGGATTATGCGCTTTTACACGCCGCGCAAGTGGGATTCGGGCTGAGTCGAAAAATGTCAGCCGATCAGGCCGGGAAACAACCCGAAGACGAGGATCAGCGTCACCGCGATCGGGCACAGCCAGGCGATCAGAAATCGCCACACGCCGAACATCGATGAGCCGAGGCCGCTCTCGGCACGGACAAGCTTCCGATCGGCGATCCAGCCGACGAAGATCGAGGTCAGCAGCGCGCCAAGCGGCAGCATCACCTTGCCGGTGAAGCCGTCGAGCGCATCCATGATCGCAAGATCCTCGAAGATCGGCCAGAAGGCGAGCGGCTTGAAATCGCTCCAGACGTTGAGCGACAGCAGGCAGGCGATGCCCACGACGAACGCACCGCCGCCGAACACGAGCGACGAGGTCCGCCGCGACCAGCCCATTTCGCCGATGCCCCAGGCGGTCGGCACTTCGAGCAGCGAGATCGAACTGGTCAGCGCCGCAAAGAAGATCAGGACGAAGAACAGGAAGCCGACGACGCTGCCCGCGGGCATCTGTTGAAAGGCGATCGGCAGCGACTGGAAGACGAGCGTCGGACCCGCCGCTGGATCGAGGCCGACCGCGAACACGATCGGAAAGATCATCAGTCCGGCGATCAACGCCACCGCGGTGTCGGCAAAGGCGATCATGCCCGAGGTCGTGCCGAGCGGCGTGTCGCGTGAAACATAGGAGCCGTAGGTAATCAGTCCGGCAACGCCGAGGCTGAGCGAAAAGAATGCCTGGCCGAGCGCCGTATTCATCACCTGCGGCGTCAGTTTCGAGAAATCGGGACTGAACATGAAGCGCAGCGCCTCGCCCATGTCGCCGACAATGCCGCCATAGATGGTGATGCCGATCAGCAGGACGAAAAAAGTCGGCATCAGATAGGTTGCCGCCTTTTCGATCCCCTCGGTCACGCCGCGCGACACGACCCACAGGGTGATGCCCATGAAAATCAGGTGCATCGTTATCAGCAATTCGACATTCTCGAACAGCGCGCCCATGCGGCCCTGCACCTGCGCGGTGGTTTCGGCCTGAAGCGCGCCGCCGAAAAGATCGCCATTGCCCAGGTTGGCGACCAGGTCGGCGCCCATGACGCCGATATAATAGACCACCCAGCCGGCGACGACCGAATAGAAGGACAGGATCAGGAACGCCGCGACGACGCCGATCACGCCGAAATATTTCCAGCGCGGGTTCGATCCCGACAGTTCGGATATCTTGCGGATGCTGCCGACCGCATCGGTATTGCCCGCACGGCCAATCATGACTTCGGACAGGATCAGCGGCAGCCCGATGAGGACGACGCAGGCGACATAGAAGATGACGAAGGCGCCGCCCCCGCTTTCACCCGCGAGCGTGGGAAAGCGCCAGACGTTGCCGAGACCGACGGCGGCGCCGATCGCGGCCAGGACGAATGCGGTTCGCGAAGACCAGCCCGGTTGCGCGGTGGCCGATCCCATTGCTGCGGTTTCGGTTGCTGCCAATGACCCCTCCTGTAAATTTTATAAGCCGCGCCTGTGTGGCGTCGGGCATGATCGGTCACTGCCCTAGCGGCTTGCCAGCATCGGGCCAAGGGGCTTGCCCCCGAACAGGTGGACATGGAGGTGCGGCACCTCTTGCCCCGCCTGCGGTCCGACATTGGCGAGCAGGCGATAGCCGGGCGCGACGAGACCGGCGGCGCGGGCGACGGTGCCGACGGCGCGGACGAAGCCGGCGATCTCCGCCTCGCTCGCGCGCGCCGAAAAATCGTCCCAGCTGACGAAGGCGCCCTTGGGGATGACGAGGATATGCTGCGGCGCCTGCGGCGCGATGTCGCGAAAGGCGAGCGCATGGTCGTCCTCGTAGACGCGATCGCACGCGATTTCGCCGCGCAGGATGCGGGCGAAGATATTGTCGGGGTCATAGGGTCGGGTGGCGTCGATCGGCATTCAAGCCTCCGTTGCGGGCTGATCTGAAACGACCAGGCTAGGGCGGGATCGGCGACCAGGCAACGGCGGGTACGGCGAAAGTGGCGCAGCTACCCCCTTGACCCGAAAACGCGCCGCGTTCACCACGCCGCAATGTCCGAAGAGCAATCCGATAGCCTGATTCCCTATGACGAGATCGTCCAGGAAGCGTTGCGCGCCGTCGTCGGCCGCGTGCTCAACCAGGTCGTCGCCCAAGGCCTGCCGGGCAGCCACCATTTCTACATCACCTTCAAGACGCACGCGCCGGGCGTCGACATCCCAGCCGCGCTGATCGCGCGCTTTCCCGACGAGATGACGATCGTCCTGCAGAACAAGTTCTGGGATTTGAGCGTCGACGAGGAATCGTTTTCGGTCGGGCTGAGCTTCAACCAGGTGCCCTCGATGCTGCACATCCCGTTCGCCGCGATCACCGCGTTCGTCGATCCGGCGGTCGATTTCGGGCTGCAGTTCCAGGTGCACGACAGCGGCGCCGGGCCCGAACCGCACGAAGAGGCGGAGAACGACCACCCCGAGGGCGGCGACGGCGCCCCGGCCGGCAGCGACGACGGTTCGAACGTCGTGACGGTGGATTTCGGGCGCAAGAAGTGAGCGCGGCGGCGACGCGCAGCGAACGCGATTCGATCGGCGCGATCGAGGTGCCGGCAGGCGCCTATTGGGGCGCGCAGACGCAGCGCAGCATCGAGAATTTCCCGTTCGGGCCGCGCGAGACAATGCCGATCGGCATCATCCATGGCCTGGCGCACGTCAAACGCGCCGCCGCGCTGACGCACAAGGCGTCGGGCGCGCTCGACGGCCGCATCGCCGATGCCATCGTTGCCGCCGCCGACGCGATCCTGGCGGGCGAGCACGACGACCAGTTCCCGCTCGTCATCTGGCAGACCGGGTCGGGCACGCAATCGAATATGAACGTCAACGAGGTGATCGCGGGCATCGCCAACGAGGCGCTGACGGGTACGCGCGGCGGCAAGGATCCGGTCCACCCCAACGATCACGTCAACAAGGGCCAGTCGTCGAACGACAGCTTTCCGACCGCGCTCCACGTCGCGACCGCGGTGGCGACCAGAGAGCGGCTGCAGCCCGCGCTGGTCGAGCTGACCGACGCGCTGACCGCCAAGGCGAAGGCGTGGGACGACATTGTAAAAATCGGCCGGACGCACCTGCAGGACGCGACGCCGCTGACGCTGGGCCAGGAATTTTCGGGCTATGTCGCGCAATTGATCGCCTGCCGGGCGCGGATCGAGGGCGCGGCGACGCACAATATCCACAAGCTCGCGCAGGGCGGCACCGCGGTCGGCACCGGGCTCAACGCGCCCGAAGGCTTTGCCGAGGACATCGCGCGCGAGATATCCGCCGCGACGGGAATCGCCTTCGAGCCCGCGCGCAACATGTTCGAGGCGCTCGCGTCGAACGACGCGCTGGTGTTCTTTTCGGGCGCGCTCAACACGCTCGCCGTCGCGCTGACCAAGATCGCAAACGACATCCGCCTGCTCGGCAGCGGCCCGCGATCGGGGCTCGGCGAGCTCGACCTGCCCGCCAACGAGCCGGGCAGTTCGATCATGCCGGGCAAGGTCAACCCGACGCAGTGCGAGATGCTGACGATGGTCGCGGGCCAGGTCATCGGCAACCACATGGCGACGACCGTCGGCGGGATGCAGGGGCATCTCGAGCTCAACGTGTTCAAGCCGATGATCGGGGCCAATGTGCTGCGCTCGATCGACCTGCTCGCGATCGGCATGGAAAGCTTTTCGCGGCGCTGCGTCGCGGGGCTTGAGCCCAATCGCGAGCGCATCGCCGAGCTCGTCGAGCGATCGCTGATGCTCGTGACCGCGCTGGCGCCCGAAATCGGCTATGACAACGCCGCCAGGATCGCCAAGGACGCGCACCGGAGCGGCCAGACGCTGCGCGAAGCGGCGCTCGCATCGGGGCTGGTCGACGGCGAGACCTATGACCGCATCGTGCGGCCCGAGACGATGACCGGCCGGTCGACCTAAAAATGAGCCGGGCGCGGAACCGCGCGACGCGGGTTTCGTTGTTCACCCGAAAGGATTTTTTGACATGATCGGCAAGCTTATAGGCGCGGCCACGGGTGCCGCGATCAACAAGGAACAGCACGGCAACCCCATCACCGGAGCCGTGGTCGGATTTGCCACAATGGCGGTCGCGCGGCGGTTTCTGCCGGTGCGGATTGCCGGCCTCGGCGCGACGATTGCCGCGGGCTATCTGACCAAGAAGCTCGCCGACCGCGCCGAACGCCGCAAGGACACCGAGCTGGCGCGCGCGACCGCCGAGGATGCGGGCGTCGCCGACAGCTTTGCGATGATCCACGACGATGCCAAGCCGGTCGCGGCGAAAAAGCTCGCCGCGAAAAAGCCCGTCGCGCGCAAGGCCCCCGCCAAGCCGCGCCGGCCCGCGACGCAGAGCGCGCGCGCGATCAAGGTGCCCGAGCCGAACTGACCCGTCCGGGCGGGCCAATTCTCGCGAGATACCCGCGCCCCCTTGACGCCCCGCGGTCGATTCCGCCACTAGCGCCCATGACCCAGCCCGATAGCGCGAACGCGACCGAACCCAAATCGTTAAAATTGCCGGTCGAGCGGCGCGGCATGCTGTTCGTCCTGTCGTCGCCCTCGGGCGCGGGCAAGTCGACGATCGCGCGCACGCTGCTGCGGCACGACGACCAGCTGTCGCTGTCGGTATCGGTCACGACGCGGCCGATCCGCGAGGGCGAGGTCGACGGCCGCGACTATCATTTCGTCGACGTCGATCGCTTCAAGGAAATGGCCGATGCCGGCGAGTTCATCGAATGGGCGCGCGTATTCGGCCATCGCTACGGCACGCCCAAACAGCCGGTCGAGGACATGCTCGCGGCGGGACAGGACGTGTTGTTCGATATCGACTGGCAGGGCGCGCAGCAGCTCCACCAGAAATCGGGCGGCGACGTCGTGCGCGTCTTCATCCTGCCGCCGTCGATGGAGGAGCTCGATCGCCGCCTGCACACGCGCGCGACCGACAGCGAAGAGGTGATCGCGGCGCGGATGGAGCGCGCGGCGAGCGAAATCGCGCACTGGGACGGCTATGACTACGTCCTCGTCAACGACGACGTTTCGACCTGCTACGACCAGGTCCACACGATCCTGAAGGCCGAGCGGTTGCGCCGCAGCCGCCAGACCGGGCTGATCGGTTTCGTCTACAACCTGACGCGCTGAAGCCGCGGCGACGGCGGGAGGGTGCCGCCGCCGCGCACTTCAGATCGGACGGCTCAGGCGTTCGCCTTGCCGTCGCGATAGGTTTTGAGCGCGCTGCCCCAGCCGACCAGTTCGTCGAACATCGTGTCGAGCGCAGGGGCGTGGACGTCGCGCGGCTTGAAGTCGGAGAAATTCTCGAAATCGTCGAACAGCGACAATGCGACCTGGCCGCGCACGTCGGCGATCTTGATCTCGGCCGCGATGGTGCGCAGATGTTCGACCGCGCGCGTGCCGCCCGAGCTGCCGAAGCTGACGAACGATGCCGCCTTGTCGTTCCATTCGGCATAGATGAAATCGATCGCGTTCTTGAGCGCGCCGGTCGTCGAATGGTTGTATTCGGGGGTGACGAAGACGAAGGCGTCGAGCGATGCGATCTTCGCCGCCCAGCGCTTGGTGTGGTCCTTGCTGTACTGGCCCTGCGACGGCGGCACCGGTTCGTCGAGCAGCGGCAGGTCGAAATCGACGAGGTCGACGAGTTCGTATTCGGCATCGCCGCGCTGCGCGGCATGGTCGCGGACCCATTCGGCGACCTTGATCGTGTTGCGGCCGGGGCGCGTGCTGCCGACGATGATTCCGATTTTAAGCATGGATGATTCCCTTGATGGCTGGCTGATTTTGTGGTTTCTTTTCGTTACCAGGCCTATGTCGGTAACCGAAATGGCAATGCAAGAGGGCACGATGACGATACCGGGTCACCAGCACGAAACCGGCGGCTGCCAGCGCGTCAACACCGTCCTGTCGCGGATCGGCGACAAATGGTCGGTGCAGGTCATCATGCGGCTGTCGACCGGATCGCGGCGTTTCAACGAGCTGAAGCGCGAGATCGGCAGCGTGTCGCAGAAGATGCTGAGCGCGACGCTGCGCGGGCTAGAACGCGACGGTTTCGTGTCGCGCCGGGTCACGCCGTCGGTGCCGCCGCGCGTCGATTATGCGCTGACCGATCTGGGGCACGAACTGCTCGGGCCGGTCGGCGCGCTCGGCGACTGGGCGTTCGCCAATATCGACGCGGTCGAGGCCGCGCGCGCCGCATTCGACGCCGCGCAGGCGCAAGGCTAACCGGCGAAGCGGTAGCGTTCGATTCGCGCGCGCTGATCCTCGCCGATCGCGACCGCGCCGTCGGCGTCGGTCAGGACGATCGTGCAGTCGGCGGTGGCGATGCAGCGGTCGCCCTGGAAGACGCCCGCGAGGATGTCCCAGCTCGAGCGGCCGACGCGGCCGAAGCCGTGGCCGATCGTGACCGGGTCGGGATAATGCCCCTCGGCGACATAGTTGATCTCGAGCCGCGCGATCAGCCAGCGCTCGCCCGGCTTGCGATCGCGGCCGTCGACGCCGACCTGGCGGTTGAACGCGATCCGGCCGGTTTCGATGATCGCCGCCATCGCGCCGTTGTTGATGTGACCCAGCGGATCGAGATCCTGGAAGCGCGTCTGCACCTCGATGGCGACGGGATAGTTCGCCGGGTCGAGGCGCGCGGGGGAAGGCTTGGGCATGAAATGCTTTCGTTCGGGCGGCGGCGCACGGCCCCGCCGCGACCCCTCCCCGTGGCGGGGAGGGGCCAGGAGGTTAGCGGGGACCCATGCGCAGCGCGCCGTCGAGGCGGACGTCTTCGCCGTTCCAGTAGTCGTTCTCGATCATCGCCAGCGCGAGCTGCGCATATTCGTCGGGCCGGCCGAGCCGCTTGGGGAAGGGCACGGCGGCGGCGAGCGCGTCCTGCGCCGGCTGCGGCAGGCCGCGCAGCAGCGGAGTTTCGAAAATGCCCGGCAGGATCGTGTTGACGCGAACGCCTTCGTTCATCAGGTCGCGCGCGATCGGCAGCGTCATGGCGAGCACGCCGCCTTTCGATGCCGAATAGGCGGCCTGGCCGATCTGGCCGTCCTCGGCCGCGACGCTGGCGGTGTTGATGATCACGCCGCGCTGTTCGCAGCCCCGGCCCCCGCCAGGCTGAGAGCTCTCGCCGCCGGGCAGCGGATCGGCAGCGAGCAGGCCTTCGGCGAAATAGGAGATGCAGCGGAAGCTGCCGACGAGGTTGATCTGGACGACCCAGTCGAACGCCTGGCTGGGGAAGCGGCGGATGCTGCCGTCTTCCTTCGAGCGGCTGACGGTCTTCATCGCGTTGCCGACGCCGGCGCAGTTGACGAGGATGCGTTCCTGGCCGTGCGCCTCGCGCGCCCTGGCGAAGCCCGCCTCGACGCTGTCGTCGCTGGTCACGTTGACCTCGCAGAAAATGCCGCCGATTTCCTCTGCGACCTTCATGCCCTTTTCTTCCTGCAGGTCGAAGATCGCGACCTTGGCGCTCTTGGCGGCCAATGCGCGCGCGGTCGCTTCGCCGAGGCCCGATGCGCCACCGGTGACGACGGCGGGGGTGTTTGCGGTGATTTCCATGATTTTCGTTCCTTACTTTGTCACCCTGAACTCGTTTCAGGGTCTATAGGCTCTGATCGCTCATCGACCCGCAGCGTTGACGCTTAAGGACGCTGAATCAAGTTCAGCATGACGAACGCAATGATGTTACAGTCGCTCGACGATCGTGACGTTGGCGATCCCGCCGCCTTCGCACATCGTCTGCAGACCGTATTTCTTGCCGTGGCGGCCGAGCGCGTGGACCAAGGTCGCCATCAGCTTGGTGCCCGAGGCGCCGAGCGGGTGGCCCAATGCGATCGCGCCGCCATGGACGTTGAGCCGGTCGGGATCGGCGCCGGTGTGCTGGAGCCACGCCAAGGGCACGGGCGCGAACGCCTCGTTGACCTCGAACAGGTCGATGTCGCCGATGGCCATGCCCGCGCGCTGCAGCGCCCGATCGGTCGCGAACAGCGGCTCTTCGAGCATCACGACGGGGTCGCCCGCGGTGACGGTGAGGTTGTGGATGCGCGCGATCGGCGTCAGGCCGTGTGCCTTCAACGCCTTTTCGCTGACGATCAGGACCGCCGAGCTGCCATCGCAGATCTGGCTGGCATTGGCGGCAGTGACGGTGCCGCCTTCCTGCAGCAGCTTGACCGAACCGATGCTTTCGAGGCTCGCGTCGAAGCGGATGCCCTCGTCGACGGCGTGCATCGTCTTGCCGTCGGGGGTTTCGATCTCGAGCGGGATGATTTCCGCGTCGAATGCGCCCGCTTGCGTCGCGGCGGCGGCGCGCTGGTGGCTTTGCAGCGCATAGGCGTCGAGCATCGCGCGATCGAAGCCGTATTTCTTGCTGATCATCTCGGCGCCGACGAACTGCGACCACATGATGCCCGGATATTTGCGCTCGAGGCCGGGCGATTTGTACATGCCCATGCCCTCCCTGGCATGGAGCGCGCCGGTCGAGCCCATCGGCACGCGGCTCATCGATTCGACGCCGTTGGCGATCACGACGTCCTGCGTGCCCGACAGAATCGCCTGCGCGGCGAACTGGATCGCCTGTTGCGAACTGCCGCACTGGCGGTCGATCGTCACCGCGGGCACGCTTTCCGGCAGGCCCGAGGCGAGGACGATGTTGCGTCCGACCTGGAAACTCTGCTCGCCGCCCTGGCTGACGCAGCCGGTGATGACGTCCTCGATTGCGGCGGGGTCGATGCCGGTGCGCGCGACGAGGCCGTCGAGCACTGCGGCGCCGAGATCGACGGGATGCCAGCCGGCGAGCGCGCCGCCGCGCTTGCCTCCGGCCGAACGGACAGCATCGACGATATAGGCGGTGGTCATAATGGGAATCCTTTGGCTTATTGCTTTGTCATCCCGGCGAAGGCTGGGATCCATCCCGACTGTCGGCGAAGTGCGAGGGTCGGGCTAGGCCCCAGCCTTCGCTGGGGCGACATGTGAAAATTACAGGCTGCGCCCGATCAGTTCCTTCATGATCTCGTTGGTGCCGCCGAAGATACGCGTGACGCGCGCCGCGCGCCATGCGCGGGCAATCGGATATTCGTTCATATAGCCCGCGCCGCCGTGCAGCTGCAGGCATTTGTCCATCATGTCCCACTGGAACTCGGTATGCCACAGCTTCGCCGCGGCGCCTTCCTCGGGGGTCAGCTGCCCACGCAGATGGCGCGCCAGCGCCCAGTCGAGATGCGCCCAGCCGATCTGGAGGCGGGTCTTGAGGTCGGCGAGCGTGAAGCGCGTGTTCTGGAAATCGAACACCGGCTTGCCGAACGCCTTGCGGTCCTTGACGAACTCGACGGTGCGATCGAACGCGCCCTGCGCGGATGCCTGCGCGCTGACCGCGATCGAGAGGCGCTCCTGCGGCAGCTCGCTCATCAGGTAGATGAAGCCTTTGCCCTCCTCGCCGAGGCAGTTGGTCATCGGCACGCGAACGTCGTCGAAGAACAGTTCGGACGTGTCGGCGCTGTCCATGCCGATCTTGTCGAGGTTGCGGCCCTTGCGATAGCCGTCGCGCGACGATTCGACGAGGATGATCGAAACACCCTTCCAGCCGGGCGAGGCATCGGGGTCGGTCTTGGCGCAGACGAGCGTCAGGTCGGCGTTCTGGCCGTTGGTGATATAGGTCTTCTGCCCGTTGACGACATAATGATTGCCGTCCTTTTTAGCGCTGGTGCGGATCGATTGCAGGTCCGAGCCGACGCCCGGTTCGGTCATCGCGATCGCGGTGATGACTTCGCCCGAAACCATCTTGGGCAGCCATTCGCGCTTCTGCTCTTCGGAGCCGTAGGCGATCAGGTAATTGACGACGATGTCCGAATGGAGCGAAAAGCCGAGCGTCGCGCCCGCGCCGTAGGCGAGCTCTTCGTCGACGATCGCGTTATAGCCGAAATCGAGGCCGAGACCGCCATATTCCTCCGGCACCGTCGGGCACAGCATACCCAGCTCGCCCGCCTTGAGCCACAGTTCGCGCGGGACGATCTTGTCCTTTTCCCACTGGTCGGCGTGCGGCTGCACCTCTTTCGCGAGGAACTGGCGGACGGTCGCGCGGAACGCTTCGTGGTCGTCGCCATAGGCGGTGCGGTGCAGGCTATCGAGCGTCATCGAAGGGCTCCGGAAAAAGCGTGAATCGGTTGCACGATGAAACCTTACGTTTACGTTTGCGTCAAGGGAAAAGCCGGTCGCCCGGCGATGACACCTGTCGCCGTTCGACTGGACCGCGGGCGTGTTATGCGGTTAAGCCGGGACTCAGACGGGAGCTGCTATCAGCGATCCCGAACACCGAAAACAATCACGCCATGCCGATATGTCAGGAGAGTCATGAAACATCTAGCCGCCCTTCTCGCCGGGAGCTCGCTGCTCGCCGGTTGCACCACCATGAACGATAACATGACCGTTGCCGACGCGACGCCCGATACCGCCGCCGAAGCCGCGGCGCAGATCGACGCGATCGAGGTCGAGACGGGCAACCCGCTGCTCGCCGAGTGGACCGGCCCGTTCGAGGGGGTGCCGCCATGGGACAAGCTCGACGCCGAGCTCTTCCCCTCGGCATTCGAGGCGGCGATGGCCGAGGTCGAGCTCGAGGTGCACGCGGTGCGCGACAATCCCGAACCGGCGACGTTCGACAATGTGCTGGTCCCGATGATGCTCGCGGGCGACAAGATCGACCGGCTGTTCGCGCTGTGGGGCGTGCAGACGAGCAACCTGGCGAACGACCGCGTGCGCGAGATCGACGCCGAATGGAGCCCCAAGATCAGCGCGTTCTACGACGGCCTGTTCCTCGATCCCAAATTGTTCGCCCGTTACAAGGCGGTGTACGACAATATGGCTTCGGCCAAGCTCAACGCCGAGCAGAAGCGCATCGTCACGCGCGCCTATGACAGCTTCGTTCGCGACGGCGCCAATTTGCCGCCGGCCGAAAAGGACAGGCTGATCGCGATCAACAGCGAGCTCAGCAAGCTGTTCACCGATTTCGGCGGCAACGTCGTCAAGGACGAGGAGACCTATGTCTTCATCACCGACGAGGCGCGCCTGTCGGGGCTGCCCGACAGTTTCAAGGCGAGCCTTGCCGCCGCCGCCGAGGCCGCCGGCAAGCCCGGTCAATGGGCGGTCAAGAACACGCGCAGCGCGATGCAGCCGTTCCTGCAATATGCCAACGACCGCGCGCTGCGCGAGGCGGTGTGGAACGCCTATGTCCTGCGCGGCGACAACAACGATGCCGAGGACAACAAGGCGATCATCGCCAAGATCCTGAAGCTGCGCCAGCAGCGCGCCAAGCTGCTCGGCTTCGACAACCATGCACAATACCGCATGGCCGACACGATGGCGAAAACGCCCGCCAACGCGATGGACCTGATGATGAAGGTCTGGCCCGCCGCCAAGCAGCGCGTCGCCGAGGAGGTCGCCGACATGCAGGCAATCGCCGACAAGAACGGCGACAAGATCACGATCGCGCCGTGGGATTACCGCTATTACATGGAGAAGGTGAAAAAGGCGAAGTTCGACCTCGATGAGAGCGAGGTCAAACCGTATCTCCAGCTCGACAACATGGTCGCGGCGATGTTCGATTCGGCCGGGCGCCTGTACGATCTCGGCTTCAAGGAAAACACCGGCACGGTGCCCGTGTTCCATCCCGACGTGCGCACCTTCGAGGTGTTCGACAAGCGCGACGGGTCGAATATCGGCCTGCTCTATCTCGACAATTTCGCGCGCGACGGCAAACGGTCGGGCGCGTGGATGACGACCTATCGCAGCCAGCAGGGGCTGGGCGGCGAGCGCAACGTGCTGGCCGCGAACAACAACAACTTCACCAAGGGCGCCAACGGCGAGCCGACGCTGATCAGCCTCGACGACGCGTCGACGCTGTTCCACGAATTCGGCCACGGCATCCATTACCTGCTGCAGGACGTCTATTATCCCGCGCTGGCCGGATCGCAGCGCGACTTCGTCGAATATCCCAGCCAGGTCAACGAGAACTGGCTGATGACGCCCTATGTGCTGCAGACCTATGCCAAGCACTACAAAACCGGCGAGGCGATGCCGCAGGCGCTGATCGACAAGATCTTCGCCGCGGGCAAGTTCAATCAGGGATTCGAGACGGTCGAATATCTCGCCGATGCGATCGTCGACATGAAGCTGCACCAGCTGACGACCCCGCCGAGCGACATCGACGCCTATGAAAAGAAGGTGTTCGCCGAGATCGGCATGCCCAAGACGATCGCGCTGCGCCACCGGCTGCCGCAGTTCAACCACCTGTTCACCTCGGACGCCTATTCGGCGGGCTATTACAGCTATCTGTGGTCGGAAGTGATGGACGCCGACACCTGGGCGGCCTTCACCGAGGCAGGCGGCCCGTGGGATCGCAGCGTCGCGGACCGATTCCGTTCGGTCTTGCTGGCGACGGGCAACGAAACCGACCGCGCCGACGCCTATCGCGCGTTCCGCGGACGCGACCCCGACGTCAAGGCGCTGCTCGAGCGGCGCGGTTTTCCGACGGGCGAATAAGCCGCCCGACGCAGACGAAGAAAGGGCGGCTCGCGATCGAGCCGCCCTTTTTCAAGTCATGATCATCTCATGATCGTCGCCGTCAGGCGACGGCGAACGGGACCGCATCCTCGCTGCCGTCGTGGCCGCGCGTGGTGAACAGGCCGACGCCGTCGCAGCCCTGTTGCTGCTGGATCGGCAGCGCGGTGAGGCAATGCGCGCATTCGGCGGTCACGCGCCCGACATGCCAGTGCGATCCGCCGCAGCCGGGACAGCTGTTGTCGCCGCCGGCGCGGTACATGACGTGATAGCCGCGCGTCGCGGGGTGCGCGAGGGCGCTGACGGCATCGCCATTGGCGCGGTGCGGCCGAAGCGAGGGATGGTTTGCGTGAACGTGCATGGCCGTTCTCCTGTCATTGGTTCGGGGAAATAACGCTCCAGGCGGGTCGGGTTTCCATCGAAAGCGCCGTCGCGGCCATTCCTTTCGCAATCGGGCCGGTTCAAACCCGCGCAAATGCGACGGTTATGCACAAATGTCACAGGCGCCGCTTTTCGCTTGACGATCGCCTCGTTTCATATAATTATGATATCATAATTTAGATGGAGGCGACGATGACGCAGATTGTATCCAGAGCGATTCTCAACCCGACGGCCGAATATCCGGCCAAGACCGCGAGCGGCTATCCGATGCTGCTGATCGCACTGCTGGCCGTCCCGGCGGGCATATTCGCGATCTCGCAGATCGAGCGCGCCGGCGGCTGGGCGGTGCTCGGCCTGGTCGCGGCGGTCGTGGTCCTGCTGTTCGTCATCGCCGGATTCTACCTGATCGCGCCCAACCAGGCCTATGCGATCCAGCTGTTCGGAACGTACAAGGGCACCGATCGCACCACCGGGCTGCGCTGGGTGCTGCCGTGGCTGATGCGCAAGAAGATCTCGGTCCGCGTCCACAACATCACCTCCGACCGGCTCAAGGTCAACGACCTGCGCGGCAACCCGGTCGAGATCGCGGCCAACGTCGTCTGGCGCGTCACCGACAGCGCGCAGGCATTGTTCGACGTCGACGATTACAAGGAATTCATCCACATCCAGATCGAAAGCGCGGTGCGCGCGATCGGCAGCCGCTATCCCTATGACGATATCGAGCACAAGGAAGTGACGCTGCGCGGCGACGCCGAGGTGATCAGCGAGGAGCTGCGCATCGAGCTGCAGGAACGCGTCGAACAGGCGGGCATCACGATCGACGAATGCCGCCTGACCCACCTCGCCTATGCGCAGGAGATCGCGCAGGCGATGCTGCGGCGGCAACAGGCCGACGCGATCATTGCGGCGCGCGCGCGGATCGTCGCGGGCGCGGTCGGCATGGTCGAGATGGCGCTGGCCGAACTGTCGAGCAAGGACATCGTCAACCTCGACGACGAACGTAAGGCGGCGATGGTGTCGAACCTGATGGTCGTATTGTGTTCCGAACGCGACACCCAGCCGGTCGTCAATACCGGCACCTTGTACCAGTAACCCGCGCGGGAGGCGGACGCACGGCGTGGCCAAGCAACCCAAAAAGGCGTTCGCGCTGCGCATCGACCAGGCGCTCTACGATGCGATCGAACGGATCGCGGCGGGCGAGCTACGCAGCGTCAATGCCGAGATCGAGTTCCTGCTGCGGCGCGGGCTCGAACGGCGGGGCGTCAAGCTGGCCCCACCGATCCAGCGCAGGCGCGGCCGCCCGCCCGGCCCAGGCGCGCCGGACCAGGACGATCATGAGGAGAAAAGCGATGATTAAGCTGATGATGGGTGCGGCGCTTGCGGCGCTGACGACAGGCTGTGCGACGGTGCCGACGCAGGCGACGCTCGCGGCGGAACCGAAGATGCCGACCGCCACCGAGATTAGCGTGCCCGGACCCGAGGGGGCGCTCGCCGGGACGCTGCTGAGCCCCGCCGCGGCCGATGCGCCGCTGGTGCTGATCGTTCCCGGATCGGGACCGACCGACCGCGACGGCAACAACCCGCTCGGCGTCGCCGCCGCAAGCTATCGCCTGCTCGCCGAGGCGCTTGCGACACGCGGCATCGCCAGCGCGCGGATCGACAAGCGCGGGATGTTCGCCAGCAAGGGCGCGATCGCCGATGCCAACGCGGCGACGATCGGCGGCTATGCCGACGACGTCGCCGCCTGGGCGCGCATGCTGACGGCGCGGACCGGGCGCGACTGCATCTGGGTCGCCGGGCACAGCGAGGGCGGGCTGGTCGCGCTGGCGGCGGCGGCCGATCGCAATGTCTGCGGGCTGATCCTGATCGCGTCGCCGGGGCGCACGATCGACGTCGTCATCCGCGAACAGCTCGCCGCCAATCCCGCCAATGCGCCGCTGCTCGCCGATGCCAATGCCGCGCTCGACCGGCTGGCCCGCGGCGAGCGCGTCGATGTCGCGGACATGCACCCCGCGCTGGCGCAAGGGCTGTTCAATCCGGCGGTGCAGGGATTCCTGATCGACATGATGGCGCGCGATCCGGCGGCGATGATCGCGGCCACCGCCAAGCCGGTGCTGATCGTGTCGGGCGCCAAGGACCTGCAGGTCGCGCGCGCCAATGCCGACGCGCTCAAGGCCGCGCAGCCCAGGGCCGAGCTGGTCGTGATCGACGGCATGAACCACGTCCTCAAGCAGGTCGCCGGCGACGACCGCGCGGCGAACATGGCAAGCTATGCCGACCCCGCGCTGCCGATCGACCCGACGCTGGTCGCGCAGATCGCGCGCTTCGTTGCCGCCGGCGCCGACTGAGGCGCGGGCGGTGCTGCACCATTTTCTCGACGAGCGGCCGTGGTTCGAGGGCAAGCGCTTCGGCATCGGCACCGGCCTGCCGATCGCGTGGCAGGGTTGGGCCTTGCTCGCGGTGTACGCCGGCTGCGTCGTCGGCATCGCGCTCTATCACGACCGCCATGATGGCGCGGCGGGCGATCCGGTGTTCTGGTCGCTGCTCGCGCTCGCCACCGCCCTTTTCGTCCTGATCGCCAAGCGCAAGACGCGCGGCGGCTGGCGCTGGCACTGGGGCTGGCGGATCGACGACCGCGAGGACTGAGCCGGGTTGACCGCGGCGCCAAGCGCCTTGCCCGGCCACCGTCCGGACGTTAAGGCGAGGCCATGTCCGCCAGCCCCGATCCGTCCACCGCCGCGCCGCCCGAAATCCGCATCGCGCCGTCGATCCTGAGCGCCGATTTCGCGCGGCTCGGCGAGGAAGTGCGCGCGATCGACGCAGCCGGCTGCGACTGGATCCATATCGACGTCATGGACGGCCATTTCGTGCCGAACCTGACGATCGGCCCGGCGGTGGTCAAGGCGCTGCGCCCGCACACCAGCCTGCCGTTCGACGTCCATCTGATGATCAGCCCGGTCGACGGCTTCCTCGACGCATTCGCCGAGGCGGGCGCCGACATCATCACCGTCCATCCCGAGGCGGGGCCGCACATCCATCGCAGCATCCAGCACATCAAGTCGCTCGGCAAGCAGGCGGGCGTGTCGCTCAACCCCGGCACGCCGGCGAAGCTGCTCGATTACCTGATCGACGACATCGACCTCGTCCTCGTGATGAGCGTCAATCCCGGCTTCGGCGGGCAGAGCTTCATCGACGGCCAGCTCAAGAAGATCGAGGCGGTGCGCAAGATGATCGACCGCAGCGGGCGCGATATCCGGCTCGAGGTCGACGGCGGCGTCGATGCCGTCACCGCGCGCCAAGCAATTGCCGCCGGCGCCGACGTGCTGGTCGCCGGCACCGCGACCTTCCGCGGCGGACCGGGGCAATATGCGGCCAATATCGCTGCCTTGAGGGGACGATGAGCCACGCGCCGGGCGACGGTCCGGGCGCGCCCGGGCCGAGCGATGCGACCACCGACACGGTCGAGGAAGGCCGCCGCCTGATCCGCCTGTCGGGCGATCGCGGGCAATCGCTGGCGACGCGCCTGGCGCACCAATTCTATCGCCTGACGTGGCGCACGCCGCTGCACAAGATGCGCCTCAAGGGTCGCTATCCACTCAAGCTGCTGGCGGTGCCGAGCGATCCGCTGCCCGGCGACCCGGCGGCGGGCAAGGCGATCCGCGCCGGCCATTTCCTGTTTCGCGGCCTGAAAGCGCCGTTGCGCGGGATCGATTTCGCCGAGCCGGGCGTGACCGCACCGTTCGCGCACTATATTCACGGCTTCCACTGGCTGCGCGACCTCGCCGCCGTCGCCCCGCGCGAGGAGGCGGCGCCGATCGCCGAGCGGCTGACGCGCCAATGGCTCGAGGCGAACGGCCATGCCGTCGGCGAACCCGCCTGGACGAGCGACGTCGCCGCCTGGCGAATCCTGTTCTGGACCGCCTATGCGCCGCTGATCCTGTCGTCGCGCGACATCGTCTATCGTTCCGCCGTGCTCAACCACATCGCGCGCGCGGCGCGCCATCTCGACCGCACCGCGCATCGCGGCCGGCCCGGCGTGCCGCAGCTCGTCGCCTGGTGCGGCGTCGTCGCCGCGTCGCTGCTGATCCCCGGCGGCGAGCCGCGCCGCGTGTTCGGCGAGGACGGCCTGAGGAAATCGCTCGAGCTCGCCTTTTACGGCGACGGCGGCGCCGTTTCGCGATCGCCGCACGCGCAGATCGAGGCGATATCGGCGCTGACGATGCTGGCGCGCACCTATGACTCGCGGCGGATCGATCCGCCCGCCTTTATCGGCGAGATGCTGGCGCTGGCGGTGCCCGCATTGACCGGGCTGGCGCACGCCGATGGCGGGCTGGCGAGCTGGCAGGGCGGCGGCGCAACGCGCGAACAATGGGTGCGCGCGGTGGTCGATGCCAGCGGTGTGCGCGCGCGCCCGCTCAAACAGGCGCGCGACTGGGGCTATCAGCGGCTCGCCGCGGGCAAGGCGGTGCTGCTGGTCGATGCCGCGCCGCCGCCGATCGCGCGGCTGACCGATGCCGGCTGCGCCTCGACGCTGGCGTTCGAGCTGAGCGACGGGCCGCATCGCATCGTCGTCAATTGCGGCGGCGCCGCGCTCGCCGGGGCGTTGATCCCGCAGGAGCTGGCCCAGGGGCTGAGGACCACCGCCGCGCATTCGACGCTGGTCCTTGCCGACCGCAATTCGACCGCGATCCTGCGCGACGGCACCTTGGGCAAGGGCGTGATCGAGGTCGAGATCGAGCGCCAGGAAACGCCGCAGGGATCGCGGCTCGAAGTCTGCCATGACGGCTATGCCAAGCGGCTCGGCTTTCACCATCGCCGCCTGCTGATCCTGTCCGACACCGGGCGCGAGCTGCGCGGCGAGGATTTGCTGCTGCCCGTCGGGCGGCGCAAGCGCGACGGCGAGGTGCCGTTCACGATCCGCTTTCACCTGGGCCGCGGCGTCGCGCCGACGATCACCGCCGACGGGCTCGGCGCGCTGCTGCGCCTGCCCGAAGGGCCGCTGTGGCAGTTCCGCGCGTCGACGGGCAGCCTCGGCATCGAGGACAGCCTGTGGGTCGACGGCAACGGGCGGCCGCATCCGACCAGCCAGCTGGCGCTGTCGGGCGCGACCGGGGCGGGCGGCACCAGCATCGGCTGGCTATTGAAACACATGGGCTGACGAAGGACGACCATTGGACAAGGTTACGATCAAACGCGCGCTGCTGTCGGTCAGCGACAAGACCGGACTCGCCGAGCTGGGCAAGGCGCTCGCCGCGCGCGGGGTCGAGCTGGTTTCGACCGGCGGCACCGCCGGCGCGTTGCGCGACGCCGGGCTGACGGTGCGCGACATATCCGACCTCACCGGTTTTCCCGAGATGATGGACGGGCGCGTCAAGACGCTGCACCCCAAGGTCCATGGCGGGCTGCTTGGCGTGCGCGACAATGCCGAACACGTCGCGGCGATGGAGCAGCACGATATCGGCGCGATCGACCTCGTCGTCGTCAACCTCTACCCGTTCGCGCAGACGGTGACGCGCGGCGCCGAGCGCGCCGAGGTGATCGAGAATATCGACATCGGCGGCCCGTCGATGGTGCGATCGGCGGCCAAGAACCACGCGTTCGTCGCGATCGTCACCGATCCGGCCGATTATGACGGCATCGCCGCCGAACTCGACGCCCAGGACGGCGCGCTGACGCTGGCGACGCGCAAGGCGCTGGCCGCCAAGGCGTTCGCGCTGACCGCGCAATATGACGCGACGATCGCCGCCTGGTTCGCCTTTGCCGACCAGCAGGAGATGTTCCCCGCCTCGGTCGCGATCCCGGTGCGCCATGCCCAGACGCTGCGCTACGGCGAAAACCCGCATCAGCAGGCCGCGCTCTATCTGCCCGCCGGGCCGGCGGTCGCGGGCATCGCCCAGGCCGAACAGGTGCAGGGCAAGGCGCTGAGCTACAACAACTATAACGACGCCGATGCCGCGCTCGAGCTGATCGCCGAATTTCGCGACGGGCCGCCCACGGTCGTGATCGTCAAGCACGCCAATCCGTGCGGCGTCGCCACCGGCGAGACGCTGATCGAGGCGTATCGCGCGGCGCTGTCGTGCGACAGCGTGTCGGCGTTCGGCGGCATCGTCGCGGTCAACCGCCCGCTCGACGGCGCGACCGCGGCGGCGATCAGCGAGATCTTCACCGAGGTCGTCGTCGCGCCCGCCGCCGATGCCGAGGCGCGCGCCGCCTTTGCCGCCAAGAAGAACCTGCGCCTGCTGCTGACCGGCGAGATGCCCGATCCGCAGCGCCCCGGGCTGACGATGAAATCGATCGCCGGCGGCTTCCTGCTGCAATCGCGCGACACGGGACAGGTGAGCGACGCGATGCTGAAAATCGTCACCCGGCGCGCGCCGACGCCGCAGGAACTGGCCGATTGCCGCTTCGCCTGGACGGTGGCGAAGCACGTCAAGTCGAACGCGATCGTCTATGCCAGGGAGGGCGCCACGGCAGGCATCGGCGCGGGGCAGATGAACCGCCGCGACAGCGCGCGGATCGCCGCGATCAAGGCGAAGGAAGCGGCCGAAACCTATGGCTGGCGCCAAGCGAAAACGGTCGGATCGGCGGTCGCGTCGGACGCGTTCTTCCCCTTTGCCGACGGCTTGCTGGCGGCGGTCGAGGCGGGCGCGACGGCGGTGATCCAGCCCGGCGGATCGATCCGCGACGACGAGGTCATCGCCGCCGCCGACGAGGCGGGCATCGCGATGGTGTTCACCGGCATGCGGCATTTCCGGCACTGACGCGATGACGCGCCCGGTACAGCGCGCGGGCGCCGAGGGTCCCGGCACAGCGCGCGCGCCGCGCGATCATGCCGCGATCCGGCTGCTGCCCTGGCTGATCGGCCTTGCGATCATCGCGCTGTTCTATGCGCTCGACTGGCGCGACAGCGTCGACGGCGTCATCCGCGATGCCGAACTATGGGGCCGCGACTTCATCAACCTGTGGAGCGGCGGCAAGATCGCCGCGACGCACGACTGGGAGCGACTCTACCGGCCCGAGGCGTTCATGGCGTTCCAGACCGAACTGTTCGGGCCGCTCGACCGGCATATCTATTCCTATCCGCCGCCCAGCCTGTTCCTTGCGGCACCGCTGGCGATGCTGCCCTATCCGGCCGCGCTGCTGCTGTGGCTCGGCGCGACCGGCGCGGCATTCGTCCACGCCGCGCGACCCTGGTGCCCGCCGGGCCGGGGCTGGGCGTTGCTCGCGCTGGCGACGCCGGCGGCGCTGCTCAACATCTGGGAGGGCCATTACGGCTTCCTGCTCGGGGCGATCTTCCTGTGGGGCTGGCGCCTGCTCGACGCGCGCCCGTTCGTCGCCGGCGCGGTGTTCGGCCTGCTGATCCTGAAGCCGCCGTTCGGGCTGCTGATCCCGCTCGTCCTCCTGCTGCGCCGCGACTGGCGCGCGATCGCCGGCGGCGCCGCCGGCGGGGCGGCGATCGCGGCGCTGTCGGCGCTGGTTTTCGGCATCGACGCATGGCGCAGCTTCTTTGCGCTGAGCGCGGGACGCGAGGCGTTGATCGACGCGCACGGCCTGTTCTTCGCCAAGCTGTCGACATCGACCGCGACCGCATTGTTCGATGTCGGCGCCGGCCTGCCGCTGGTGATCGCGGGCCATGGCATCGTCGCCTGCCTGGGCGTCGCGCTCGTCGTCGCGGCGACGCTGCGGCGCATGCCGACGCTGGAGCTGGCGATGCTCGTTGCCACCGCGACCTTCCTCGTCCTGCCGTACGGGCTGGCCTACGACCTGCCCGCGAGCGCCGTCGGCGCGTGGCTGGTGATGCGGCGCGCGCGCGTCGCATCGCCCGATTTCTGGCTTGCGGCGACGGGCTTCGTCGCGCCGCTCGGCGGGATGATCCTCGCCTTCATGGGGTTGCCGCTGCTGCCCGCGATGCTCGCCGCGCTGGCGATCGCGCAATATCGCAGCGGCCTGGCCCAGCGCGAGCGGGGCGACGACGGCGATTGGCGGCCTGCGACGGGCTGAACATTCGCACGGGAGCGCGGCGAATCGAAGCTGCGCGCCGCCCCAAAGCGATCGGCCCGCTCTCCGGAGGAAAGCGGGCCGAGGCTCGTGACGAAATTTCGAAGGTTCAGCGAGCGCGCTGGACCGAGCCGGCGTATTTGCCGACGCCGTTGCGGCCCGGCGATTTGGTCGCGCCGCCGGCGGGACGGCCGCGATTGCCGCCACCCGGCTTGCCGCCCGAACGGCCACCGCCGCCGCCGCGGGCAAAGCGGTTTTCGCCGTCGCCCTTGCCATGGCTCTTGGGCGCGGGCTTGGGCAGTTTTTCGACCATGTCGCGGAAATTGTCGGGCAGCGGCGCGGGCGTCGTCTTGATCCGCGTCAGCCGTTCGATGTCCTTGAGATAGGCGCGCTCGTCGGGCGCGACGAAGCTGATCGCCATGCCTTCGCGTCCCGCACGCGCGGTGCGGCCGATGCGATGGACATATTGTTCGGCGACGTTGGGCAGTTCGAAATTATAGACGTGGCTGACGCCGGGGACGTCGATGCCGCGCGCGGCGATATCGGTCGCCACCAGCACCTTGACGCTGCCGCTGCGAAAGGCGTCGAGCGCGGCGGTGCGCTGGCCCTGCGACTTGTTGCCGTGGATCGCGCGGGCGTTGATGCCGGCGCCGGCAAGGAAGCGGACGACGCGATCGGCGCCGTGCTTGGTGCGCGTGAAGACGAGGCCGCGATCGAGATCGTCGGTCTTGAGCCGGTGCGTCAGCAGCGCCTGTTTTTCGCCCTGCTGGACGAAGGTGGCATATTGTTCGACGCGCTCGGCGGTGGTCGCCTGCGGCGTCACCGACACTTCGACCGGGTTGGTCAGGAAGCGCGCGCCGAGATCGCGGATCGCCTTGGGCATCGTCGCCGAGAAGAACAATGTCTGGCGCTTCTTGGGCAATAGCGCGTCGATCCGCTTCAATGCGTGGATGAACCCGAGGTCCATCATCTGGTCGGCCTCGTCGAGGACGAAGATTTCGACCTTGTCGAGCGTCACCGCGCGCTGGTCGATCAAATCGAGCAGGCGGCCCGGGGTGGCGACGAGAATGTCGACGCCGCCGGCGAGCTTTTTCTTCTGCGTGAAGATCGGCATGCCGCCGACGACCGTCTGCACGCTGAGATCGCAATAGCGGCCATAGGTGCGGAAGCTTTCGGAAATCTGCGCGGCGAGTTCGCGCGTCGGCGCGAGGATCAGCATGCGGCATGCCTTTTGCTGACGATGTTTGAAATCGTGCGCCATGTGATGGAGCGACGGCAGCGCGAACGCCGCGGTCTTGCCGGTGCCGGTCTGCGCGATGCCGCACAGGTCGCGGCCTTCGAGCAGCGGCGGGATCGCCTGCGCCTGGATCGGCGTCGGCGTGTCGTATCCGGTCGCTTCGAGAGCGCGCAGGATGGGCTGGGCAAGGCCCAGTTCGGAAAAGAATGTCATAAAGTCTCTCTTGAATCTCAACAAAGGCCTGTGCCGCCGGCGCGCAAATGCGCAGACGTGCGTTGGCGGGTTTCTTTACGAAACCGCCCCGCGTGAAGTGGGAAGCCTCTGGCAATGCGCGTGTGTCCGTCCCGGGCGGACCTGGCTGGAAAGCCGATCCTCACGCAACCGGGACTGCGGCGGACATGTCCGCTCGCCGTGGCGCTGACGAGGCATATGGGGGAGACGGCGTTAATTTGCAACTAAATTGCGTGGGCGCGCGATATTGTTATTCGCCGCCTCGCCCGAATCCGCCGCTTTCCTTGCCCCCGCTAACGCTCTATTAGCCGGGAACGTTCATGCCCGGCCGCACAGGATCGGGCAGCCGGGGGAAGACATGCAGACCGAAATGACAAGCGACGTGGCCATCATCGGGGCGGGGCCGGCCGGGCTGACCGCCGCCTATCTGCTGACCAAAAAGGGCTATTCGGTGATCGTCATCGAAAAGGACCCGGTCTATGTCGGCGGCATCAGCCGGACGGTCGAGCATGACGGCTTTCGCTTCGACATCGGCGGCCACCGCTTCTTTTCGAAATCGAAACAGGTCGTCGACCTGTGGAACGAGATCCTGCCCGACGATTTCATCCAGCGCCCGCGGATGAGCCGGATCTATTACGAGGGCAAGTTCTACAGCTATCCGCTGCGCGCGTTCGAGGCGCTGTGGAACCTCGGCATCTGGCGATCCACGCTGTGCATGGCGAGCTATGCCAAGGCCAAGGTCCTGCCCAACAGGAACGTGCGCAGTTTCGAGGACTGGACGATCAACCAGTTCGGCAAGAAGCTGTATTCGATCTTCTTCAAGACCTATACCGAAAAGGTCTGGGGCATGCCGTGCGACGAAATGTCGGCCGACTGGGCGGCGCAGCGGATCAAGGGGCTGAGCCTGTGGAGCGCGGTGGTCGACGGGCTCAAGCGGTCGCTCGGCCTCAACAAGAGGCCCAATGACGGCATGCAGGCCAAGACGCTGCTCGAAAGCTTCCGCTATCCGCGGCTCGGCCCCGGCATGATGTGGGAGGCGGCGCGCGATCACGTCGTCGCGGGCGGCAACCAGGTGTTGATGGGCCATGCGCTCAAGGAGCTGCGCGAGGACGCGCAAGGCAACTGGACCGTCGTTGCGACCAAGGCCAATGGCGAGCCCGTGACGATCGCCGCCAAGCACGTCATCAGCTCTGCGCCGATGCGCGAGCTCGCCGCGCGGATCGAACCGCTGCCCAAGGCCAATGTCGAGGCGATGAACCTCAAATACCGCGACTTCCTGACGGTCGCGCTGATGATCCGGTCGGACGACCTGTTCCCCGACAACTGGATCTATATCCACGATTCGAAGGTCAAGGTCGGGCGCGTCCAGAATTTCCGCAGCTGGTCGCCCGAGATGGTTCCCGACCCCAGCCTGGCATGCGTCGGCCTCGAATATTTCTGTTTCGAAGGCGACGGCCTGTGGTCGATGGCCGACGCCGACCTGATCGAGCTGGCGAAATCGGAGCTGGAGATCCTTGGCCTGTGCGATGCCGGCGATGTCGTCGGCGGCGCGGTGGTGCGGCAGGAAAAGGCCTATCCCGTCTATGACGACGATTATGCCGCCAATGTCGACGCGCTGCGCCGCGAGCTCGAGGAAAGCCATCCCACGCTCCACCTCGTCGGGCGCAACGGCATGCACCGCTACAACAACCAGGACCATGCGATGATGACCGCGATGCTGACCGTCGAGAATATCGTCGCCGGCAGCCGCGTCTACGACATCTGGCAGGTCAACGAGGACGCCGAATATCACGAGGCGGGCGCCGAGGGCGAGGATGCCGCCGGGATCGCCGCCGCGCTGGGTTCGGTCCGCGACGTGCCGGGCCGCGTCGACAAAGCGGCGTGACGAGGCGGCCGCGATGAGGGCCAGCCTGCTTTCGTTTCATCGCTGGACCTATGTCCGCTACCTGCTGGCGAGCGTGGTCGCGCTCGGCGCCGACATGGCGCTGTTCCTGCTGCTGATCAAACCCGCCGGCCCGGTCGCGGCGTCGGCGGGCGGCTATATCTTCGGCATCCTGATCCACTGGCTGATTTCGAGCCGCGTCGTCTTCGCCCAGCAGGCGGCGACCGTCGCGCAGCTGCGCAACCGGCAGAAGACGCTGTTCCTCGCCTCGGCGATCGCCGGGCTGGCGCTGACGATCGGCATCGTCTGGGTCGGCGACGTCGCCGGGCTCGACCCGCGCATCGCCAAGCTGATCGCGGTCGCGGTCAGTTTCCAGACCACCTATCTGCTGCGCAAGCGCATCGTCTTCCGGCCGTGAGCGAAACGGGCAAGCCGGCGTTCAACCCGTTGCTGCGGATCCATCCGCGCTGGACGGCGGTCGTCTGCTGGATCGTGCTCGCCGCGATCATGCTGTCGAATTACCGCGATTCGATCGCGACGATGGCGCTTTACGACAGCGACGACGCGCTGCGCCTCGTCCAGGTGCGCGACCTGATCGCCGGCCAGAGCTGGTTCGATACGACGCAATATCGCATCAACCCCCCGACCGGAGGGATGATGCACTGGTCGCGGCTCATCGACCTGCCGATCGCGCTCGGCATCCGCTTCCTGATGCTGTTCGTCGAACAGCCGGTCGCCGAACGCTTCGTCCTCGCGCTCTATCCGATGGCGCTGCTCGGCCTGCTGTTCGCGTGCGTCAAGACCTGGCTCGCCGCTTACGGGTCGCGCCCGCTGACGCATGTCGGGCTGGTCGTGCTGGCAACGACGGCGACGATGATTTTCCAGTTCGCGCCGCTGCGGATCGACCATCACAGCTGGCAGGCGATCCTCGCGGTCGTCGTCGCGCTGTTCGCGACCGCGAAGCCGAGCGTGCGCAACGGCGCGTTCGCCGGGCTGGCGATGGCCAATTACCTCGGCATTTCGATCGAGGGCGCGGCGTTCATGATCCTGTTCGGCGCGATTTTCGCGTTCGACTGGCTGCTGCAGCGCGAGCACGGGGGCCGTTTCATCGCCTATGTCGCCGCCACCGCGCTGGCATCGGCCGCGATCCTGGCGATCACGCGCGGGCCGTGGACGCTGGGCCAGAGCTATTGCGACGCCCTGTCGCGACCCTATCTCGCCGCGCTGTTCGCCCTCGCCGCCGCGGCGATCGGCGCGCGCGCGGTGATCGGCGATGCGACGCCGCTGCGCCGCGTCGCGATCCTCGCGATCGGCGGGATCGCCGGCGTCGCCGCCTTCGCCTGGGCCGATGCCGCCTGCCTCAACGGCCCGTTCGAGGCGCTCGACGGCGAAGTGCGCGTCATGTGGTACCAGAATATCAAGGAAGGCCTGCCGATCTGGCGGCAGACGACGGTGCGCCAGCTGCACCTCGTCATCCTGCCCGTGATGGCGCTGATCGGCATGGCCTGGGCGTGGCGCGACGCCGCGCGCGCGGGCGATACGGCGGCGGTGCTGCGCTGGCGGACGTCGGTGTTCGCCCTCGTTGGCGCGACGATCGTCGCGGCGCTGGTATTTCGCACGATCTCGATGGCGCACCTGTTCGCGCTGCCCGGCATCGCCTGGCTGATCGTGACGCTGGGCGGCAGGGCGCGGCGGATCGGGTCGCCGTTGCCGCGCATCGCGGCGACGCTCGCGGTGCTCGCGCTGACGCCGCTGTTCGTCCACACCCTGGCATCCGACGCCGCCGCCGCGATCAAGCACAAGCGCCCGGCTAGCGCGGGATCGGTGCCGAGCGGGACGACGGTCAGCCGCGTGCGCCAGTGCCTCGGCGGCACCTCGCTCGACCAGCTGCGCGCGACGCCGCCGGCGCTGATGTTCGCGCCGCTCGACATCAGCCCGTTCCTGCTGTCCTATTCGCCGCACAGCGTCGTCGCCACCGGCCACCATCGCAACGTCGAGGCGATGGCCGAGGTGATCGACGGGTTCATCCTCGATCCCGACAAGGCGCGCCCGATCATCGAGGCGTCGGGCGCGCGCTATGTCGCGGTGTGCCCGCGCGCGCCCGAATATTTCAATTTCCGGCTGCGCAATTCGAAGGGGCTGGCGAGCCGCCTGTACGACGGCGACGTGCCCGACTGGCTGCAGGCGATCACCGCGCCGCGGGGCAGCGAGATCCGCCTCTATCGCGTGCGCTATCCCGGCGGCAGAGGGCGGCGCTAGGCCGCGCCTGCCGCTCAGGCGGCGCGGAAGTCCATCGCGACGCCGTTCATGCAATAGCGCTTGCCGGTCGGCCGGGGCCCGTCGTCGAAGACATGGCCGAGATGGCCGCCGCAGCGCGCGCAATGCACCTCGGTCCGGGCGAAGGCGAGGCTGGTGTCGCGCGACGTGCCGACCGCGCCCTTGAGCGGGGCGTAGAAGCTCGGCCAGCCGGTGCCGCTGTCGAACTTGGTACGCGACGAATAGAGCCGGTTGGCGCAGCCGGCGCAGACGAAGACGCCGGCGCGATGTTCGTCGTCGAGCGCGCTCGAATAGGGGCGTTCGGTCGCCGCCTGGCGCAGCACGCGATATTCCTGCGCGGTCAGTTTCCTGCGCCATTGCGCGTCGCTCAGCCGGTAAGGAAACTCCTTCGCTTCGGCGGGGCGCGAACAGGCGGCGAAGGCGAGCGTCGCCCCGGCACCGGCGAGCAGCGTCCTGCGGTCGAAATCCATGGCATTCTCCTTCGATTCGATGCCGCAGCTACGGCCAATCGCGGCACAATGGACGCGCGGCGATGAATTGGGGCTGAAACGCGAATGCGACGCGGGCGCGTCAGAATTTTTCGATCTCGACCTCGAGCGCGCGGAAGCCGTGGACGAAATTGGCGCGGACGCGTTCGACCTTGCCGGCGACATGGACGCGCATCCGGCGCCGGTGCATTTCCTCGAGCAGGATCCTGAGCTGCAGTTCGGCGAGGCGCGCGCCGACGCAGCGGTGGATGCCGTAGCCGAAGGCGAGATGGCGG